>JAEEGJ010005015.1_pt1 | contig 42864 bp, 25 predicted proteins | sample 8958761 | NCBI WGS metagenome assembly JAEEGJ01 (sample SAMN16246546, study PRJNA631951) | gut metagenome | biome: gut microbiome; feature: rumen; material: RS-attached | host: Bos | place: Iran: Karaj | collected 2018-10
TGACATGGCTGACGAACCAGTACATCCTGATTCCCTTGAAGCTGACCTTCTTGCAGACCATCGCCTTCATCCTCATCATCGCTGCCTTGGTGCAGATGGTGGAGATCATCCTGAAGAAAATCAGTCCATCGCTGTACACCGCCTTGGGCGTGTTCCTGCCGCTGATTACAACCAACTGCGCCGTCCTCGGCGTGTCTTTGACCGTGGTCACCAAGGAGTTCAACTATGGTGGCGTGGCCCACATGCTGAGCCTCGGCGAGTCCATCGTCTATGCCGTCGGCATCGCCCTCGGCTTCGCTATGGCCTTAGTCATCTTTGCCGGCATCCGTGAGCACATCGACCTGATGGAGCCTCCCAAGGGCATGAAGGGTACTCCTATCGCCCTGATTACGGCTGGCATTTTGGCTTTGGCATTTATGGGATTTACTGGGATTGTGTGATCTGTGATCTATATGGCCGCGCGGCCGTGTAGGCTATTCGCCCTGTACGGCCACGGGCCATGCGTAAAAGCAGGGACTCACGTCGCCTGCTTACTGATATGGCGTCCCTACGGGACTAGTTGTAGCAAAAGAGCTGCCATCTGGCAGCTCTTTTTTTTGTTTTTTTCTTGTTATTTACAAGAAAGTTGTACTTTTACAGCCTCATTTTGTGGTTTTTACAAAAACGTCCTAATATGAAACGCCCTGTATTCACTTTGTTCATGCTTATGGTCTTACCGTTGTTTTCCATTGGCCAGACCTTTACCATCACGGCTTCTGACGAAAGTCACCTCAGCCTGCATTTCGGGTTGGACACATTCAGCATCGATACGGTAAGTATTGAAGGTGAACTGATGCATAGTATCTCCACGCGAGGCATTGTGGCACCCAACGAATACGGGCAGCCCGATGTACCTACCTTCAGCCGCTTTGTGGCCATACCACAAGGTGCAAGAGCTGTTGTCGAGGTGAGGACAAGCCGTGACGAATGCCTTTCCGGCATCAACCTCAGGCCTGCCGTGGGTAGCCAGTGCGAAAACGACCCTTCACTGCCTTTCTATAAAGACCCTGTGTGTTACAACACCAACGCCCTGTTCCCCGACAAGACCTTCAGCGTGGCCGAACCGCAGCAGTTGCGCGGTGTCGATGTGATTCATCTCGGCCTCTGCCCCTTACAATACAACCCGACCACCCTTGAATTGGTAGTCCACCATAACTTGGACATAGACATCCGTTTTGAAGGCGGCAACGGACACTTCGGCGATGACCGCTTACGTTCGCCCTATTGGGACCCCATCCTGAGCAACAACATCCTTAACTACGACTGCTTGCCCACCATTGACTACGAAGCAAGGATGCAACGTTGGTCACAGAGCCGCCCGATGGGCTGCGAATACCTCATCGTCACGCCCGACGACGACGTTTACTACAACTCCGTCCAAGAGCTCGCCGACTACCGCCGACGTCAAGGCATTGTCACACAAGTGATGCGCATCACCGAGATTGGCACCGACCAGAGCTCCATCAGGCAAGGCTTCAGAAACATTTACCACAACTGGGACATCCCGCCTGTTGCCGTGTGCCTCGTTGGTGAGTGCAACGAAGACACGCAGACCAACGTACCCGGATATTGGACGCCACACCCCAAGGACAACTACATCTATTCCGACAATCCCTACGCCGACGTCAACGATGACGAGTTGCCCGACATGTGCTTCACGCGCATCATTGCGCAATCCTACGAAGACCTTTCGCTCCTCATCGACAAGCAGATAGATTATGAATACACTAACCCCGTCATGGACGAGTATTACTATGGTCATCCGCTGACGGCAGCGGGATGGCAAAACGACAAGTGGTTCATGATCAGCATCGCCACAGTGAGCGGCTTCCTGACCCAACATGGCAAGATACCGTCGCGCATCAACGAAATCTATGCCGGCGACCTTGGTCACGACTGGTCGACAGCGCCAGGCACCTACGCCTTGGTTTCCTACTTCGGTCCCGACGGCTTAGGTTACATCCCTGCCACGCCTGCCGAGTTGGGCGGATGGACAGGTGGCAACGCACAACAAGTGATCGATGCCATCAATAACGGATGCTACCTCATCCAGCACCGTGACCATGGGTGGAACCACAAATGGTATCAGCCTAACATACTCGTTAGCGACTTCGACGGTATCCAAAATGCGGACAAAATGAGCTATCTTATTTCCGTCAACTGCCGTACTGGACAATACTATACTTCGGAAACTTGTTTCCTTGAAGGACTGCTCCGCATGACCCGCAGCGGCCACAAGGCTGGCATCGTGGGCGCCATCGCACCAGCAGCCCAAACCTACTCCTACGCCAACGACATCTACCTTTATGGCCTTTGGGACCTTTTAGACTCCAGCTTCCTCCCCGACTATGGTCCCTTTGCCACTCATGCCGATACATGGATGCCTTCGTTCGCCAATGTGGCAGGCAAATACTTCTTGGAGATGCAGGTGTTTCCCAGTACCAACGAATCAATGCGTTCATGCACCTACGTCACCTTCCACACCCACGGCGACCCCTTCTTACGCGTCTTCACCGAGGTACCCCAACCCATTGTGGCGCAGCACGATCCCTCCTTCTCGTGCTTTGTACCTTTCCATGTGACCGCACCCGAAGGCTCACAAATTGCACTGACCACCGTTGAAGAAGGTCATGTGAAGATCCTTGCTACTGCAACAGGAACGGGCGAGGAGCAAACCATCAACATACCTGAATACGTCTTCGGCGACGCCATTCACCTCACCATCACCGGCCTCAACCTGCTGCGTCTTGAGGAAGACATCCCTATCGATCCTTACGGTCAGCCTCTTGTGGTGGTCGACAGCCTCGCAGTAAACAATGGTGGCCTAACCTTACACTATGGCGAAACGGTCACGGCTGACATCCATCTAACCAATGTGGGCCTCAACCCCAGTGAAGCCGGTTCGGTTGTCTTATCCTCGGATTCAGAATTCATAGACATTATTCAAGGCGAAATGCCCATAGGCGCCTTGGCTGGCGGTGCTTCCATGTTTCTCGAAGACGCCTTTCGTTTCGACATCAGCGATGCGGTTCCCGACATGACCCGCATCCCCATCACCATTACCACGCATTTCGGCTACGGCAGCCATGAGAGGAACTATGAATTCGCCATCGAGTCCCCTCACCTCGCAGTACAACTCATCAACATTGATGACGCCACAGGCAATGGGGACCATCATCTCGACCCCGGCGAATATGCCACACTCACCTTCCGCATCTCCAATGAGGGCCACTACATAGCCGAAAACCCAACCATTGCCTTAAACAATGACGAAGGCTATGTGCGCATCATCACCCCGGAAGTCATCTTAGACGACATTCCCGTAGGCACCTTTACCGAGGTTAGTTTCGACCTCTTTGTAGAATATATCGCTGGTGAATCGCCATACATCCATCTCACCTTGCAAGCCTCCACCAAGGGGCTTATCGAGGATCTCGAATATGCCTGTCCTATGGGTTTCGTGGAGGAAAGCTTCGAGAATGGCTATTTCGAGCCTGGCTTTTGGACCAACGACCCCGACCATCCATGGACGATCGACAACACGATAGCCTACCACGGCGACTATAGTGCCAAGTCTGGCACCATCACACACGAAGAAACGACCCTTTTGAGTTTCACATACACCTCTGATGATATCGGCTATTTCTCTTTCTACAGTAAAGTGTCAACCGAAAACAGCTGGGACTGGTTTTCATTCTTCATAGACGGCATAGAGGAAGGCAGATGGTCGGGCGAGCACACCTGGACCGAACACAGTTTCAGGGTCTTGCCCGGTCGCCACACCTACACATGGCGCTACACCAAGGACAACTCCGTCAACGGAGGCATGGATGCCGTATGGATTGACTACCTTATGCTACCCTATCATTTGGACGAGACCGCCGAACAGGCCGACCTGCCGCTCGACATTCACCCCAACCCCACCACCAACCAGGTCACCCTTGACTTGGAGCAGGATGGCGGCTTCACTGTGCAGGTATACGACGCAAACGGACGTCTCGTACTTACTGAGCATAACTCCAAGGTCGTTTCCTTTAAAAACCGTCCCGCTGGCATGTACCACATCGTGGTGGAGCAAAACGGGGTACGTCGAAGCAGAAGGATCATAAAAATGTAGAAAAGCATTAAAAATCATCTATTTGAAGCAAAAAAATCTGCATTTCAGCGGAAAAAAGCTTCATTATTCCAAAAAAGTGCGTATCTTTACGCGCTTTTTTATTATAAATAAGTTGTCAAACAATCAAAACAACAATATCATGAAGTTCTCTTTCCGTATCTTAACCGTCGCCATCCTGCTGATTTCGGCCATGGCGTTGAATGCACAGACGCGCGATTTCACCTTCAACAACTCAGCCGAAAAAGAAGGTCTTAGCGTTGTGCAAAACACCCGTTCCAACCTCTCGATGCGTCATGCCTTAAAGCAGATGAGCATCCTCAACATCACTGACAACGGCTATACCGGCGATGTCATCCAAGGTGGCACGGGCGTTGTCTTGCCCGCCAACCCTGGCGACCCCAACCTGCCCGCTTTCAGCCGTTTCGTGGCAGTCCCCAACGGTGCCACCGCCCACATTGAGATGGGCTACCGCAGCATGATCACCGTTGCCAACGTTGACCTGTTGCCCGCAGCACCTATTAAGTTCGACACCGACGACAGTGCCGATACGTACGAAAAGAACCTCAACGTATACAACAAGAACGCCTTTTTCCCTGAACAGCCCATCACCATTTCGGAGCCCTTCAGTCTTCGTGGCGTGCAGACCGTGGCCATCACCGTGATACCCTTCCAATACAACCCTGTGACGAAGGAACTTCGCGTTTTTGACGACCTCCAGTTCGATGTGCGCTTTGATGGTGGCAACGGCGAGTTTGGCGACACCCGCCTGCGTTCACCTTATTGGGATCCCATCCTCATGCAGAACTTGGCCAACTACAACCAACTGCCTACTGTGGACTATGAAGCTCGCATGCAGCATTGGGTGAACGACCGCCCCACGGGTTGCGAATACCTCATCGTCATCCCCAACAACGAGAGCTTCCGCACTTATGCCAACCAACTGCGTGACTACCGTATCCAACAAGGCATCCTCACCGAAGTGAAGAGCCTCAGCGACATGGGCTGTACCACAACCGACCAGATGAAGGCCTATTTCCATAATGCTTACAACACATGGGACATCCCACCCGTTGCCGTTTTGCTCCTTGGTGACCACAACAGCAACATGAGCGTGGGTATCCCCGCCGAATACACCTACCACTCGTCAAGTTATGGCAACTGCATCACTGACAACGCCTACTCCGACGTCGACGGCGATATGATGCCTGAGATGGCCTTCTCGCGTTTGGTTGCAGCCAACGCCAACGAAGCCCAGATGATGGTAAGCAAGCAACTCGAATACGAATTCACCAACCCCAACATGGAACCTTCCACCTACGACCAACCCATCACCGCTTTGGGTTGGCAGACCCAACGCTGGTTCCAGATCTGCTCTGAAGTGGTCGGCGGCTATTGGCGCAACCAAGGCAAGCACCCCGTGCGCATCAACGCCATTTACCAAGGCAACCCAGGCAACCAATGGTCGAGCAACCAGAACACCTATATGGTCGTCAACTATTTCGGACCTAACGGGATGGGCTACATCCCTGCCACACCAAGCGAACTCGGTGGATGGACGGGCGGCACCGCCGCACAAGTCGTGAACGCCGTCAATAGCGGCTCCATGCTGCTTCAACATCGCGACCACGGCTACTACCAAGGCTGGGGCGAACCCGACTTCAGCACAAGCAACGTGGCCCAGATGAACAATGTAGGCAAGATGACCTTCGTCAACACAATTAACTGCCAGACGGGTACCTTTGACCACACTCCCGAATGCCTCATCGAAGCCTTTATGCGCCGCACCTCCAACGGACAGAACGCTGGTGCCGTGGGCTGTATCGGACCCACCCAGACCTCCTACTCCTTTGTGAACGACGCTTACGCCTGGGGCATGTATGACCAATATGATCCTCAATTCATGCCCGACTACGGTCCCTACGCCAACTACGAAGGCAACTGGAGACCCGCTTTTGGTAATGTTGCAGGTAAATATTTCTTGCGCCAAAGCTCATGGCCTTACAACTACGACAACAAGGCTATCACTTATAAGATGTTCACCGCACACTGCGACGCCTTCTTGACGCTTTACACGCAAGTGCCTACCGCCTTGACAGTCAACCACCCGTCGCAAATCACGGCAGCCACCACCAGCATCAACGTCACGGCCACTGCAGGTGCCGTCATCGCCCTTACCCGTGACAATAACATCCTCGCCGTGGCCACTGCCACCGGCAACCAACAAAGCATCACTTTCCAGGCACAACCTTCCAATACCAACATCACCATTGTGGCCACCAAGCAAGACAAACTCCGCTATGTGGGCACCATTCACGTCATTAGCGAGCCTAACCTTGTCCTCAACGAAGTGTCGGTCAACGACGGCAACAACGGTCAACTCGAATACGGCGAACAGGCCGCCTTCGACATGACCATCAAAAACACGGGCAACATCGCTTCGACACTTGCCAACGCCACCCTCACCGTAAGACAACCGCTGTATGTGACCATCAATGAGAACACAACGACCATCCCGGCGCTGAACCCCAACCAAACCGTCGACTTAACCGAGGTGTTTGGCATCACCGTCTCTGACGCCATTCCCAACGACACCCGTCTCGAGTTTGTATTGACCATGGTCAGCGGCAGCCACACATGGACGGACAACTTCACAATCAACGCCTATGCACCCAACCTGAAAGTCTCTGACCACATGACCATCGACGACGGGATCATCAACAAAGGCAACGCCAATGGTCGCCTTGACCCTGGCGAGAACGCCGAACTTATCTTTAGCTACACCAACAACGGCGGCTCCATGGCCCACAACGTCGTGGCTACCTTGACCACCGCCACGCAAGAGTACATCACCATCAGCAATCCCGCAGTCACCACTGCCACCGTCGACGCTGGTGAAACCATCGAACTGTCGTTCGTCGTCAATGTGGCCGCCACCATGCCTAGAGGTGAGACGGCTCAATTCACGCTCCAAGCCCAAGCAGGCAACTATGCTAACGAAGGCAACTTCTCGCACCGCGTAGGTCTCGAAAACGCCACCTTTGAAAATGGTATGGGCGACTTGGGCTGGGAAAACGACCCCGACCATCCATGGACTATCACTACTACCGACCCCTATTCCGGACAATACTGCCTGCAATCGGGTGTCATCGGCCTCAATGCCACCTCGACCTTGAGCCTACCTTTCGAAGTGGAGAACGAGACTGATGAGATCCGTTTCTACAGAAAGACTGACTGCGACAACAGCGACTACCTCAAATTCTACATCGACGGCACGGAAATGCAAGCATGGAACGGCAACCTCATCTGGCGCGAGGCGAGTTTCACCGTCACCCAAGGCGAGCACGTGTTCACATGGAAATATGTGAAAGACGGCAGCGGAACGGCAGGCAGCGACCATGTATTTATCGACGAGGTCGTCCTTCCCGTCCGCCACATCTCATTTGCCTGCAATGCCGGCGCCGACCAAGACCTTTGTCAAGTAGCCGCACAGTTGGAAGCCAATGTGATTGGCTATGAGACCTTGAGTTGGTCCTCCAGCGGCGACGGCAACTTCAACGAAACCGACATCCTCAACCCCGTTTATTCACCTGGTGAGCAAGACTTAGCCAACAAGACCGTCACTTTGACCCTCACCGCCACCAACGAAGCTGGAGAGACCCTCAGCGATGACGTTATCATCAACTTCCACGAGGCTGCGAGTATCGAAATGGAAACCGAAGCCAGTATCTGTGAAGGAGAGACTTACGAAGTCAACGCCATAGTCGATGAGGCTGGCAATGTCAGTTGGACCACCTCGGGCGACGGCAGCTTCGACCGTCCCACTGACGTCAACGCCTACTACACCCCTGGCGAACAAGACAAAGCCAATGGCTACGTCACGCTGACCCTCACTGCCACCTCGCCTTACGGCTGCGGCGATGCTTCACAAGACATGGCTCTTACCATCCATCCTTTGCAAAACACCGAGTTTGAGATGAGTGCTTGCGGCTCATACACATGGAACGGCATCGAATACACCGAAGACGGTGACTACGTGCAAGTGCTGCCAAGCGTCTATGGTTGCGACTCGACCGTGGTCATGCACCTCAGCTTCATCGACAGCTACAACGTGGAAACGGAAGAAACCGCCTGCGGCAGCTATGAATGGGACGGCGAGACCTTCACCATGAGCGGTATCTATGAGAAGACCTTTTCCTCCATCCATGGTTGTGACTCGACCGTGGTGATGCATTTGACCATCAATGACATTTCAACCGTCGAACTCATTGCAGAAGCCTGCGACAGCTACGACTGGAACGGCACAGTCTATACCCAAAGCGGAGTCTACGAGCAATCGTTCACCAACGCTATGGGTTGCGACAGTATCGTCAACCTGAACCTGAGCATGAATTACTCGCCCGCACTCGAATCCATCGATGGCGACAACGAAGTAGACGTGCGCCTGACACCTGTCAGCACTTATTCCACCGCAGATGAGAACCCATTATCTACAATGGTTTGCACTTGGAGTATCGAGCCTCAAGATGCGGGTAGCATCGAGGCCAACAACGGCCAGATCACCGTCACATGGAGCGAGACTTACAAAGGCGAGGCCAACATCAGCGTGAAGGGCGAAAACGAATGCGGCCTATCGGAGCAGTCGTTGACCGTCAACGTGAAGAATTCCACCAACCTTGAAGAGTTTGGCATCGAAGCCAAAATCTACCCCAACCCGACCAACGGCATCGTGAACATCGAGGTTGAAGGCTTGCAACGCCTGACCGTGATGAACATCCTCGGCCAGACCGTCTACGACCACGAAGTGGAAGGCGACAAAGCCCAAATTGAGATGGCACAATTCGGCGTAGGCAGCTACCTCATCCGCATCTACACGACAGAAGGCATCCTTGTCAAACGCGTGAACGTAATGCAATAATTCATCGAATATCAACAAACAAACCAAAGAAATATGAATAAGCTCATCAAATTATTTGTGGCAGCATTGCTTTTGGCGTTATTGCCCTTGAAGTCAATGGCCCAGCCGAACAGAACGACTGTGAACGAGCCAACGATTTCGTTCGACATCACCAACATCGCCAACTTCGACGAGCGCGTCTTCTTCCTTTACAATCTGATGACCGACGGTCGCTTCGACGTCATCCATGGCGAACAAGATGGCTTCTTTGTCATTAGTGCAAGCAACAGCTACGAAGGCATCAATTTAGCGGAAACCTTTGCTGACTTCCGTGAGCAAAACGCCAGCGACTTCTCTAGCATGAGCAAGGAGCAAGCCGCTGAAGTAGCTGCAGAATATAAGGGAGCACTTCCTTTTGAGTTTGTCTCTTCGCTGATGATGGATTATTACATCCGTTCGAGGCAGAACAACACCTGTGCCAATGCCGACCCGTTCTGTACCGACAACGGCATGTATGAGTTCCCGGCTGGCGTAAATGCGGGTAGCGGCGAGTCTGGTCCTGATTACGACTGCCTCTACACCACACCTAACCCTGCCTGGTACTATATGCGTATATTGAATCCAGGCAACATCGACATCTACATGTACAGCACGCCAAGTGTCGACATCGACTTCTGTTGTTGGGGACCTTTCACGGACCCGTCTTCTCCTTGTCCCAATGGATTGACATCCAATAAGGTGGTCAGTTGCAGTTATGCCGCAGCCCATACCGAGCACTGCTTAATTCCTGCTACCGCTCAGACTGGAGAGTACTACATCCTCGTCATCACTAACTATTCGAACCAAACGACCAATATTTCGTTCAGTAAAGTTGCGGGTACGGGTACCACCGACTGCGGCATTCTGCCTCCGTTGGTCAGTGGCGGCGGTCCCTACTGCGTAGGCGAGACCATCTACCTGACTGCCCAAGGCCAAGCAGGTGCCACCTACAGCTGGACCGGTCCTGGCGGATTCACTAGCACCCAACAGAACCCCACGCGTCCGAACTGCACCTTGAATATGGCTGGCGTCTACACTTGCACCATCTCTGTTGGCTCACAAAGCAACAGCGCCACCACTGAGGCTGTCGTCATCTATCCCCAGCCAACAGCCAACTTCAATTACACCTCCGTCTGCCGCGGCACACCAACCCAATTCACCAGCACCTCCACCACCAACCCCAGCGGCCAGCAAATCCAAAGCTTCCAATGGAACTTTGGCGATGGACAGACGGGAAGCGGACAAAACGTCACGCACACCTATGCTAACGCAGGCAACTACACTGTAACGCTCACCACCTCCTGCGGCAACGGGCACTGCACCAGCACGAAGACGCAAACCGTCCCCGTCTATGCCGCTCCCGTGGCATCGGCTACGGCAACGCCCAATACCGTCATGTATGGTGGCACAGCTACTCTTACAGCTTCTGCGGGAACCACAGGATCGTTCAACTTCCATTGGGAGCCCGCCAATATGGTGGTCAATCCCAATGCCCAAACAACGCAGACCGTGGCGTTGCAAGCCACTCAAACCTTCACCGTCACCGTCACCAACCCCCAAGGCGGCTGCAGTAGCACTGCACAGGTCACAGTGAGCATGAACGGTTCTAACATGACTGCCATGGCCTCTGCCGATGCTTATGAACTATGCGAAGGCGAGTCCACCACCTTGCATGCCCAAGCCTCGGGCGGTACCACCAACTACACGTACAACTGGACTCCTGCCAATACATTGAGCAATCCCACCTCACAGAATCCCGTCGCCACCCCTCCTGTCGGCACCACTACCTACACCTGCACCGTCAGCGACGGCATCACCAACCAAAATGTCAATGTGACCATCATGGTTCACCCCAACGAAGAATCCGACATCTACCAAACCATTTGTGAGAACGACACCTACACCTTCTTCGGCGAAGACCTGCAGACTCCCGGTGTGTATGACCATACCATCCAGACGCAGTACGGCTGCGACAGCACTATCCACTTGCATTTAAACAATTGGGACATCTATGAGACTCCCATCACCGACCATTTCTGTCAAGGCGAACACTATATGTTCTTCGACCAAGCCCTCAGCGCATCAGGTATCTATTACCACATGCTTGAATCGGTACACGGTTGCGACAGTATCATCAAGCTCAACCTCATCCAGGATCCGAGTTACGAAGTGGAGCTTTGGGAATCGACCTGCGAAGGTGGCCCCGGATATTATTACCAAGGAGACTACCTGCAACCCAGCACCTATCCCTACACCTATCTCTTCGAGACCACCTTGGGCTGCGACAGCGTGGTAATGCTCCATGTCGACCAATCTGACTATAACTCCAAGACTTATAACGTGTCGTTATGTGCAACGGAATACACTTGGGCCTCCAATGGAGTCACCTATTACGAGACTGGAACCTATTACGACACCCTTTCATACGCTGGTTTATGCGACAGCACCTTAGTGCTCAACCTTGAGCTCCGACCCAGCTACAGCATTGAAGAGAGACAAACCAGCTGCGACTCCTACCGCTGGCAAAACGACACTTATAACGTGGACATAACCTTTGACCATAGTACGGTGTACACGCATCCTTACGTCAACAGCTATGGCTGCGACAGCGAGGTGACACTCTACCTCACCATCAACGACCACGATGAAGTGGATGCTCCTGATGTGGAAGCCTGCGACGAATATTTCTGGGATCCCGAAGGCCACGAAATCACTTACACTGACCACGAAGACCTCGTTTATACCATGTCGGGCACTTATCACCGTACCTACCAGAACCAATACGGTTGCGACAGCCTTGTAAGCCAGACAATCACTCTTGGGTATACACCTCATCCGACCCAAATCTACCCCATGGATGCCACTGACACCGTCCCCCACTGGGTGGTCACGGCTACGGAATTCCAAATCAACGCATACGACTTCAACCTATGGGACACCAACCCGAACTGCCATTGGGATACCGTCGCATGGTCATGCGATGAGGCTCCCGACTGGGTGCTTGAGCCCTTTGGCGACCATGGACAATGCTGTAAGGTGTATGTGCTGAACCGCGTCGACGATACTATCTGGCTGAAAGCCCATGCCTTCAACCGTTGCGCACCGCAAGAAGGCATCGAACAGAAGTATTGGTTGATATGCTCATTCTACGGCATTGAAGAATTTGGAAGCAATCTCTCCAACTTCGATGTCATCCCCAACCCCAACAACGGACAGATGCAACTCAAATTCGAGTATCTCACCGGAAAAGTCAACATCAAGGTCTATGATATGAAGGGGACGCTCATCGACAGCTTCGAGACCTACAATAATAATGGTCCAACCTCGTTCCTATACAACATGAAGAACAAATCGGAAGGCATTTACTTCTTCGTTGCCACAAGCAAGGAAGGCACAGTATCAAAGAAAGTAGTCATCCAGAAATAGTGTAACAACCATATTTTTCTTACCTTATTAATAACAATGCAAAGCAAACGTAAACCCATTGTGGCAGGACTTCTGTTCATGTTCCTTCCACTCATACTCAACGCACAACAGCCCAAGCTCATTAAGGTGTCTGAATTCAGCGTATCGCACATCCCTACTATCGAAGAGCGTGTGTTTTTGGTACACTCCATTCTCGACAAAGGCTACTATTGCTACAAGAATGACAATGTGCCTAACACCATCGATGTGTATGTGACAAACGACGCTTCGGATGAACTTTCCGACTTCGACTTCTTTTACGACAACGTCCTTTACGAACAACTCAACGAATTCAGCTATCTCAGCAAGGACGAACGTGGCGAGCTCTTCGTTGAATGGCGTCAAGGTATCGACGATGAAGTGTTCAAGGTCTTGTATGAAGACTTCACACGAGGCGTGAGGACGGATAATGCCACCTGCGAGACCGCTGCCCCCTTCTGCACCGACATCGGACTTTATGAGTTCCCTGCCGGCGTCAACTCGGGTTCGCCTTGCGGCGACACCTATAACGCCTCATGCTCAGAACCCTACAAATGTAGCGGCACTCCAGGACAATCCACCAACTGTCTCAGCACCGCCCCCAACCCCGCATTCTACTACTTGTTGATCGATGAGCCTGGCGACTTGAACATTTACATGTATAGTACACCTCAAGTCGACATCGACTTTGACTGCTGGGGGCCCTTCCATGACATCAACACCGCTTGTGACTTGTTGTCGTGCAGCAACATCGTGGATTGCAGCTACAGCACCGCTCCTACAGAGCATTGCCACATCAACAACGCAGAGCATGGACAGTTTTATATCCTGCTCATCACCAACTACTCAAACGACCCCTGCAACATCTCGTTCCAAAATGTCGGCACTGGTACCACCGACTGCAGCATCCTGCCTCCTTTGGTAAGCGGTGGAGGTCCCTACTGTGTAGGTGAGACCATCCAACTGACTGCCCAAAACCAAACAGGTGCCACCTTCAGTTGGACAGGACCGAATGGCTTCAACTCCAACCAACAGAACCCTGTCATTCCTAACTGCACCATGGAAAACGCAGGCATCTACACTTGCACCATCACCGTAGGTGGTGAGTCGAGCAGTGCCGAGACCGAATACATCCAAGTGAACGCCATGCCCTCAGCAAGTTTCACGTTTACTGAGGTCTGTTTCGGTGAAACCACCGAATTCAGTAGTACAAGCACGACAAACCCATCGGGGCAAGAAATCACCAGCTATGAATGGGATTTCGGCGATGGAGAAACGGGACGTGGCCAGAGCATCACCCACACCTACGCCGAACCAGGCAGCTATGAGGTGACCCATCATGTGGCCACAGGCAGCAGCGTCTGCCATGATGAAATCGTTGAGGTTGTTAGGGTTTTTGCCATACCAGTAGGTACAACCACGGCTGAGCCCGCCTCTGTCATGTATGGTGGCACCTCAACCATCTCCGTCGAAGTGGAACCGCAAGGCAACTACAGCTTCCATTGGGAGCCTGCCAACATGGTGACCGACCCCAACAGTCCAACCACACAAACTGTTGCCATCGAAGAAACCACGGTTTTCACCGTCACCATCACCAGCCTAGAAGGAGGATGCAGCAGCACCGCACAAGTCGCCGTTGCCATGGCCGGCTCCAATATGAGTGCCACGGTGTCGGCCGACAACACCACCCTCTGCGAAGGCGAATCAACCTCGCTCCATGCCCTACCCATTGCCGGCACGGGAGAATACGAATATAGCTGGAGCCCTGCCAACACACTGAGCAACCCCACCTCGCAGAACCCTGTGGCCTCACCGCCTGTCGGAACGACCACCTACACCTGCGTCATCAACGATGGACTCACCACAGAGGAAGTCAGCATCACCATCACCGTAAACCCCAACAAGGAGAAAGACATCTATGAGGCCATCTGTGGGAATGGCTCATACGACTTCTTTGGTCAAACCCTGACCGCCGAAGGCGTATATAACCACACCTTGCAGACCGCACAAGGCTGCGACAGCATCCTGCATCTTCACCTTAGCATCTATGACCTAGACGAGACCTTCGCGCCCGACATCGTGACCTGCAATGAATACTTCTGGGATCCTGAAGGCCACGAAATCGTCTACACCGACCATGAAGATCTTATCTACACCGAGTCGGACACGTATCACCGCACCTATCTGAACCATCTAGGATGCGACAGCTTGGTGACCATTCGGATGCAATTCGAATATACCCCCACTCCCAACGAGATCTACCCATTGGATCCCGACAACACCGCCCCTCACTGGGTCGTTACGGCCACCGAGTTCCAAATCAACTCCTACGACTTCCATCTTTGGGACTCCAACCCACATTGTTATTGGGACACGGTCACTTGGAGCTTTGCTGACCCCATCGATTGGGTGCTTGAGCCATTTGGCGACAGAGGTACCAACTGCAAAGTGTATGTGCTTGACCAAGTAGCAGACACCGTTTGGTTGGAAGCCCATGCACATAACCGCTGCGCTCCGCAAGAAGGCATCACGCAACGCTATTGGTTGGTCTGCTCCTTCTATGGCATAGAAGACAATAACCTTTCGACAAACCCTGGAGCCTTCTCCGTCGTTCCCAACCCGAACAACGGTCAGATGCAGCTTCTGTTCGAACAACTTGACGGCAAGGCTGAGGTGAAAGTGTACAACATGAGAGGCATGTTAATCGACAGCTTTGAGACCTACAACAGCAGTGGTCACTTTGCCTGTCCATACGACATCAAGACCTATGCCGACGGCATCTATTTCTTTGTCGTCACCACCAAAGAAGGCACCGCCAGCAAAAAGGTTGTCATACAAAAATAATCGTTGATTTTAGGTAGAGGCGGTGCATGCACCGCCTCTACACAATGCAATATAAAAGCCATGAAACGTTTCAGGTATTTTGTCATAATAATCCTCATCAGTTGTCTCGGCTTGCCAACCGCCTTGGCCCAAAACACCTCAACCCAAGGCAAGGAGTTCTGGCTGTCGTTCATGCACAACGGGTTCAAGGATCATGACTTGGGCGGCTGGGTGATCAACCAGGTCCTCATCAGCGCCAAGCGCGACTGTTCAGGCTCCATCTCCAACCCTTTGACAGGATGGTCCACGGACTTCACCGTAAGAGCCAACAACATTACCACTGTAGAAATACCTGAAACACAGGGATACCACAATGGGAGCCTTTATGAAACCATTGCCCAGAAAGGCCTCAAAGTGGAGTCGAGCGACACCATTTCGGTTTATTGCACCAACATCGCCCATGTTTCATTCGATGCCTCGTTTGTTCTTCCTGTTGAGAGCTTAGGCGATGAATATTACATCCAGAGCTATGACCAATCACGCGATGGCAGCACGAACGCCTATGTCTACAACAACGAGACCAGCGCTTTGCTCATCGTGGCCACAGAAGACAACACAGAAATTGAAATCACACCGACCTGCTCCACCTTAGGTGGAAGGCCTGCCAACGAAACCTTCACCATCACCATGAATGCTGGCGAGACTTACCACCTCAGGTCTGTGCGGACAGGTGCACAACGCGATTTGAGTGGCACCCATATCCTTGCAGCCGACTGTAAGCGCATCGCCGTCTTCAATGGCAACACCGTCACTTGCATACCCATCAACCAGGGCAACGGCTATGATCATGTGTTTGAACAAGCCATGCCTATGCGTTCATGGGGCAAAAAGTTCGTCGTGACCAGCTCAAGAAATCGCAACCGCGACTTCATCAAAATCACCTCGAGCGCCAACAATAACATAATTACCATGAACGGTGAACCTCTCGTCACTTTGAGGGCACGCGAGTCTTACACTTTCGATATGGATGAAGCAGAAGGTTCCTGCTTCTTGGAAGCCACTCATCCCTGTGCTGTTTACCTCTACAACAATTCAAGCTACGACCAGAACTATCTCGGTGGCTTTGGTGACCCTTCGATGGTATGGATAGCCCCTGTGGAACAGCGCATCAATGATGTGACCTTCTCCACTTTCGACCATCCCAATATCAACATAGACACGCATAGCGTCAACATCATCGTCAATACGGAAGACATTGCCAATGTGTATCTCGATGACCAGCAGATTTCACCCCTGATCTTCCACCGCGTCAACGGCAACAACAACTACAGCTATGCTAGGATGGACATCAGCCATGGCGTTCACCGCATCACCTGCGACAACGGATTCAACGCCCATGTCTATGGTTTCGGTGACGCCAAGGGATATGCCTATCTGGTGGGTTCTAACGCCAAAGACCTAAGCTCGCATCTCACCATCAACAACGAGACCGTCTTGCCCAACGAGACTTTCGATTATTGTGTCGATCAGCAGATCACCTTCCATGCCGATGTCAACTTCACCGAATACAACCTCTTATGGGACTTCGGCGACGGCACCACCAGCACCGAGAACCCCGTGACACACACCTATCACGAGCGACGCATCTACAACGCATCCCTGTTCATCACCACCAATGAAGGCGGCTGCACTGGCACGACCAGCAACACCACCTATTTCTACATTGATGCCACACAACAATACATCACGGAAAGCGATGAAGTTTGCGAAGGCGAGTTTTACTCGGGCCATGGCTTCAACAACATTCGTATCAACAACGACACCATCTTGGCAAGGCTTGTGGACAACCCAATACATAACGAATGTCAAGACTCGTTGTTGATTTACATCACAGCCCACCCCAACTACCACATCCCCATCGACGACAGCCGTTGCTGGCAAGGTCAGCCTGGCGTGTACGATGGCTATGGATTCAGTTTTGTGTATGACCACCCAGGCGTGTACGACCGGCAGCTCAGCTTACAAACCACCAGCGGTTGCGACAGCATCCTCAACCTGCACCTTGTAGTAGACGAACAGATTACTCATGAATTCAGCCATCACGAATGTAGCAATAGCTATGTTTGGGACGGACGGGTCTATAATTCCCCAGGTGATTACGAATACACCTACACCACCTTGGGCGGCTGCGACAGCATCGTCACCATGCACCTCACCATGGGACTGCCGCAACACACCAGCTTCGACACCATCACCTGCGGCACCTTCCATTGGAATGGGCAGGACTACACCACCAGTGGAACCTATCATCAGCAATTCACCACCATCGACGGTTGCGACAGCATCGTCGATTGCCATCTGACACTCAGTGGCAACGTGGACGGCTCGATCACCGACATCACGGAATGCGACTCGTTGCAATGGCTTGGTACCACCTACTACACCACAGGAAACTACGAGAAGACTTTATTGACCACTTTGGGGTGCGACAGCATCGTCCACCTCAACCTCGAATTGGGATACACCCCTACCCCAACCGAAATCTATCCCTTGGATCCTAACAACACAGCTCCTCACTGGGTCGTCACTGCCACAGAGTTCCAAATCAACTCATACGACTTCCATCTATGGGACACCAATCCACATTGCTATTGGGACTCCGTAACTTGGAACTTCGCTGAACCCATAGACTGGGTACTTGAGCCTTTCGGCAACAAGAACCAAAGCTGCAAACTATATGTGCTCAACCCGACAGAAGACACTGTTTGGTTGGAAGCCCATGCCCACAACCGTTGCGCACCGCAAGAAGGCATAGTACAACGCTATTGGTTGGTCTGCTCCTTCTACGGCATAGAAGAGAACGACCTCTCGTCGGGAACTTTTGATGTCGTTCCCAACCCCAACAACGGCGAAATGATGCTCAACTTTGAACAAATGGATGGACGTGTCGAAGTCAAAGTGTACGACATGCGTGGCACGTTGATTGACCATATACAAACAGAAAATACAACTGACAAACACTCTATAACCTACAACCTAAACGCCAGAGCTTCGGGCATCTATTGCTTTGTGGCCACTGGAAGAAACGGGACTGTCGCAAAGAAAGTCATCGTGACGCACTAATCAAACCACAACATGAAACATATCTGTAAAGCACTACTACTCCTTCTGGCATTAGCCACGGCTACACAAAACTCTTACGCACAAGACGCCACCACCCAAGGCAAGGAATTTTGGCTTTCCTTCATCGCCAATGGATTCAAGTACCACCCTGATGTCCCTTCCACGGGTTGGGTACGCGTCCAACTAATTGTCAGTGCCAAAAGAGATTGCGAAGGCACCATCACCAATCCTAACACAGGCTGGACTCGCGACTTCACCGTGGAAGCCAACGACGTCTTCTCCATTGACCTTGACGAAGAGCAAGTGTATATAGAAAACTCCGAGTATGAACGCGTCGTAAACAAAGGACTTAAAATCACTACCACCGACACCGTTTCGGTATATTGCGCCAACATCGCCACCTATTCTTTCGATGCCTCGTTTGTACTACCCACCCCTGGCTTGGCCGACGACTACATCATCCAAACCTACGACCAATCGACAGGCAGTTATGACCCTTCAAGTGCTTTCGTCATCATTGCCACCGAAGACGACACCGAAATCGACATCACACCTTCGGTGAACACCTTGGGCGGACACCAAGCCAACCAGACCTTTAGCATCACCTTGAACGCTGGCGAAGCCTATCAGGTGCGTTCCAACATGAGTCAAGGGCAGCGTGATTTGAGTGGCACACGTGTCACGGCTCACGACTGCAAAAAAATCGCCATCTTCAATGGTAACAACTTGACCTTAATTCCCACCACAGCGTTTAGTGACTCCGACTGCGTCTTTGAACAAGCTATGCCCGTGCGCTCATGGGGCAAGAAGTTCGTGGTCACTTCCTCACTCGACCGCAACGAGGACTACGTCAAAATCACCTCGGCAGCCGATGGCAACGAGATACGGCGCAATGGCACCGTGATCCAAACCTTGAATGCCAACCAGTCCTACGTCTTCAAACTGAACAGCAACGCAAAGTCGTGTTATCTGGAGACCACTCAACGCAGTGCCGTGTATCTGTTCAACTCCAGTTCCAACGGCTCAGGCAATGGCGCTCCTTCTATGGTATGGATTGCACCCATCGAGCAGCGCATCGAAGAAATCACATTCTCCACTTTCAATTACAACCACAACAACGTCAACATCAGCAATCACTATGTCAACATCATTGTTGAGAGTCAGGATGTGGGGCAAGTGTATCTCGACAACAACCTATTGCCTTCCGGCCAATTTGAACCCGTGGAGGGCAACAACCGATACAGCTTCTACCGAAAAAGAATCGACCATGGGGTTCACCAGCTGAACTGTCCCAACGGCTTCAACGCCCACATCTATGGCTTTGGCGATGCCCGAGGCTATGCTTATATGGCCGGATCGAAAGCTGCCGACCTCACCACCTCCATCACCGTCAACGAGACACCCGTCAACCCATACGACACCATCACAGAATGCATATTGGAAGACCTCTCCTTCAGTGCCGATATCAACCTCATCGACTACAACTTGATATGGGATTTCGGCGATGGCACCACAAGCACTGACAACCCCGTCTCTCATTACTATGAAAACCATGGGTTTTTCGTGGCCTCCCTGACTGTCACCACCGAAGAACCCCCATGTGGAGGCTCATCAACCACCAACACTTCCTACTTCTACATCGACTTACGCCGCGACCCCGACCAAGAAATCAATGACGCGGTCTGTTTCAGAGGTCCCGACGACTACACTGAGAATGGTTTCAACCTGCATTACGACAGTCCAGGAACCTACCACGACACATACACCGTCACCAATGAGAGTGGTTGCGAGAGCTTTGTTACCCTCAACCTCACTGTAAGCGACCTCGTTGACAGCGAACCCGTATCAGAGACCGGACATTGCGACACCTTCGAATGGTACGGCAACACCTACACCTCTTCGGGCTATTACACCGACACCGTGCCCGATACCACAGGCTGCTACACCATACGCCACCTCAACCTTGAACTGCAATATAGCCCCGACCCCACCGACATTTACCCCACCGACACAGCCAACACGGCGCCCCACTGGGTCATCACCGCCACCGAATTCCAAATTAAGGCCTATGAGTTCCAATTATGGGACAACAATCCGTTATGTAAATGGGATTCCGTTTCTTGGAAAATTCCAGACAGCAAAGTCGATTGGGTGTTGGAACCAATTGGCGACCCTGCCAAACATTGCAAGGTATATGTCTTAAGCCAAATAGAAGACACCGTTTGGCTACAGGCCACAGTAAGCAACGACTGCTGCCCACAAGGGAAGAAAACACGCTATTGGCTGCTCAGTTCCTTCTATGGCGTTGAAGAAAACGATACACCGGACAATAACATTGACATCGCTCCCAACCCCAACAACGGAACAATGAACATCACGACAAGCTCAACCGCCACACCTATTGACGTCAAAGTCTACAACATGACAGGCCAACTTGTCGACCAATTTGTCATCCCTGCCGGTCCACAAGCCAACCATCCCTATCATTTGGGTGCTTGTCGGAGCGGAATGTATTGTTTTACATTCAGTTGTCGAGGGCAGAATATCACGAAAAAAGTCATCATAACAAAATAAAACCCAACCCATTACAATATTGTCACAAAAAATTCCGTTCGATTTTTGTAAAATGTAAACCCTAAAACCTTATATTTGCCAGATTATTTTTCAAACTATGAGACAATCCAAACGCCATAGCGACAAAAAGATGAAAAGACATCTGATCAGCACAATGTTTATTTTAGGCGGACTCGCGTTGTTCACCTCCTGTTTGAAAGACGACCCTGCCAACAACGGAACCGTCTTCTATGGGCATCAACAAATCCCGAATATCAACGAATTTATGCCACAGGAACTTCTTGAGGCCATTGGTAACAACCGCCTGTATTTCGGTGACGAACCACCTAGAATTGAAGGATCGTATACGACCGACAATACCAACGTGACAAGGGTCATACGTATTCCAGAGAGCAATTGGATGAGACCTGAAGGTGTCATAGATGGTTACAGATACTTCAAGTTTTTCGAACAACATTTGGGAATTGCCAAGTTGAACTATCTCTATTACAATTACCAAAGCGCCCAAGGCTCTTTGGAAATCTCTGAAATCGAAAGGTCAAGAAACGACAGCACCTTTGCCCTCATCAATGAGTATTATGATTTGTTTGTTGCCGACACTCTGGCTCCTGTCTATTTTGACGACGAACATGTGAATAAGGATGTTTTCAACACCGTCTATATCATGGGTAAAGATCCCTATTTCACCATCTATTATTACGACATCATCCACACGCATTTGTTCCATCCCTTGAAGGCCAACATCATATCCGGCAAGATTGACAAAGAATACATCGTTGAGACCGACACCGTAACCGGCATCACCGATACCATTGTCAAACCCGTCATCAAGAATTTCGTTTGGGGTATTGAAAACATGATTTATTTCAAGGGCGGCCACATCCTGGACATGTTGCTCAACCCCACTAACGGTCACCAAACGCTACCCAAACCTGGCGACATCGTCATCATTGAGAATCCGACGGATGTGCATCAAGGCGATTACACAGAATAACAAATAACAAATCCATGAAGATGAAAAGAACAATTGCCATATTATCCTTGCTATTCTTGTTTGCCCAAGGCGTCCAGGCCCAGTTCAAAAAGTCGTTGACGCCAGCCAGCAGCAAAGTGAACTCCTCAGAAGCACAATATAACATCGGGCTCTCTGGCGGACTTACTTCTACCTATTGGCTTCACTTCGGTGGTACGAAGACCAAATACAACCAGCCATTCAACTTTGGCCTCATCGGTGGCCTTACCGTGGAGCGCATGCTCAACAGCAGCAACTCCATCAGTCTCGAAGGCTATTATGCCATGCGCAAGATGCAACTGAATTACGACATCGTGAATTTCCCCATTGCCGTCGGACAAACCTCTAACGAAAACAAAGACTATTATCGTCAATACGATGCTGAATATCAAGAAGTTGATGTTCAAGCCATACTCACACATTATTTCTCCAAAAGCAATTTCAGGCCTTATGTCTTCATCGGTCCTCGCTTCATTCTACCCCTTGCTGGAAAGATGACTTGGCAAAAGAAAGCGTATGAAGGCTATGGTACACCAGAGCAACATTTCATTGAGAACGACGCCTCAACCGACACGGTTGAGATGACTGCCCAAAACACTAGACAGTTCAACGTGGGTCTGGTGGCAGGTGTGGGTGTGCTCTACAAACTCAACGTGGGCAACTACTATTTGATCATCAAAGCTGACGTCTCGGGACATGCCGCTGCCATCAACTCGTTTACACATGAAGAGATCACCGGCGAATCGCAAAACGTCATCGGCGCCGGCTATATCGACCCCTACCTGTTAGGCATGCGCTTCAACACGGATGTGACAGCCAAAATCACCCTCATGTTCCCCTTGAAGAAGCAGTTGCAAGGCGCCTGCATGAAGTGGGGTGAGTATGATTGAGTTGAGAGTTTAGAGATTGAGAGGTTGAGGCGAGGGGAAGAGATCATATAGAGACGCAAATTTTGCGTCTCTTTCAATTCAAAGAAAAGGAAACAAACAAATCAAATTAAAAACATAACATGATGAAAAAATCCCTACCAATTGTTTTAGCCATTGCCTTGATTGCATTCATCGGCAACACGGTTTTGGCACAAACTTTCAACTATCCCGTCAAAGGGAAGCAAGGATTCAACTTGACGGAGAAGACCCGTGACGGGCTGCACATCAGCTACAATGTGGGTCAAGTCACGCTCAACACGATCCAATACCGTGGAGAAGAGATGAGCGAGGTGAGCATCAACACCATCGCCATCCCCAGCGAAGCCGGCAAGCCCAACCTGCCCGCCGACAGCCGCATGATGGCCATCCCGCAAGGTGCCACTGCACATTTGCGCGTGGTCAACGTAGAGAAAGAGACCCTGCACAACGTCAACATCGCCCCTGCCCTCCGCATCCAGTCGGAGAACGAGGAGCCCGACATGAACTATGTGAAGGACATGAGCGTCTACAACAAAGACGCCTACTACCCTGCCGAGCCTTTTGTCATGGGCAGTTCTTACATCCGTGGCGTCGAGGCGGTCACCGTGGCCGTCACGCCCTTCCAGTACAACCCGGTCACCAAGGACCTGATTGTCTACACCAACGTTGAGCTTGCTGTCGAATTTGAAGGTGGCAACGGCCATTTCGGAGAAGACCGTCTGCGTTCGCCTTATTGGGATCCCATCCTCGCTGCCGAGCTGCTCAACTACGACCAGCTGCCCGTCATCGACTATGAAGCCCGTATGCAGCAATGGCTGCGCGACAACGACAAAGGTGCCGAGTACCTCATCATCACGCCCAACAACGACGCTTGGGCTGAATACGCCAACCAACTGAAGGACTACCGCACCCGCCAAGGTATCATCACGGAGGTGTACCGCCTCGACGAGATGCCTGCCACCACCACCAACGACATGAAGGCTTGGTTCCACAGTGCTTACAATACCTGGGAGATTGCCCCTGTGGCCGTCTGCCTGTTGGGCGACCACGGCACCAACATGGGCCAATACATCCCTGCCGAGACCGTCAGCCACCCGTCCAACGGCAGTTGCATCACCGACAACCGTTACGCCGATGCAGTCGGCAACGACAACCTGCCCGACATGGTGTTTTCGCGCCTCATCGCACAAAATGCCAACGAGCTGCCTGTCTTCGTCGGCAAGCAACTCGAGTATGAATACACCAATCCGAACATGGATCCCAACTTCTATGCCCGCCCCATCACTGCATTAGGCTGGCAGACAGAGCGTTGGTTCCAAATCTGCTCCGAGGTGTTCGGTGGCTATATGCGTCAGCACGGCTACGACACCAACCGCATCAACTGCATCTATCAAGGTACGCCTGGAAGCATTTGGTCGAGCAACCAAAACACCTCGATGGTGGTCAACTATTTCGGACCCAACGGCGTAGGTTATATTCCACAGACACCGAGCGAGCTAGGAAACTGGAACAATGGCTCACCCGAGCTTGTGGTGCAAGCCGTCAACGAGGGCTCTTTCTGGCTGCAACACCGCGACCATGGCTTGGAGACAGGATGGGGTGAGCCCGCCGTGCGCAACAGCCATGTCAACCAGATGAACAATGTCGGCAAGTTGCCTTTCGTCATGTCCATCAACTGCCTCACGGGTAAATTCAACTACAACCAAGACTGTTTCTGCGAGGCTTGGATGCGCCGCACCTACAACGGTGAGAATGCCGGTGCCGTCGGTGTACTCTGCCCCACCGAGACCTCTTACTCCTTCGTCAACGATGCCTATGTCTGGGGCGTTTACGACCTCTTCGACGGCGATTTCATGCCTACCTACGGACCATACGCCGACAACACGGGCAACTGGATGCCCGCTTTCGGCAATGTGGCTGGCAAATACTTCCTCGCCCAAAGCAACTGGCCTTACAACACGGAAAGCAAGGACATCACCTACACCATGTTCACTGCCCACTGCGACGCCTTCCTGCGCATTTACACGCAAGTGCCCCAAGTCATGGATGTGACACACCCCGAAGTGGTCATTGCCGGTTTGGGTGAGATCAACATCACCGCTCCCGAAGGCTGCATGATCAGTTTGGTGAAAGAAGACGATGTTGAGGGTTGGGAAATCCTCGCTGTAGCCACAGCCACAGGTGATCCTCAAACCATCGAATTCGAGCCTCAAGTGCCCCCGACCGAGATCAACCTCATCATCACTGGACAAAACTATCTGCGCTATGAGGCCGTCATTGGGGTCATCCCCGCCGACGGTCCTTACATCGTCTTCGACAGCAAAGTCATCAATGACCAAAACGGCAACAACCAACTCGATTTCGGTGAAGCCATCAGCTTGGATGTCACCTTGAAGAATGTAGGTAGTGACCCGATGAACGCCTTTGAGGCCGTGCTGGAAACCGAGTCGGAATACATCACCATCACCAACGGCACTGCCCAATATGATGCCATGGCACCCAATGCCACACAAAACCTCGAGGACGCATTCTCGTTCACTGTGGCCGACAATGTGCCCGACAACACCAGCAACAGATTCACTATCACGGTGACCAATGGTACCGATGTCTATGTCAGCAATCTCGCCATGAAAGCATACGCCCCCGTCTTTAACCTCGGAAGCATGGGTATCACCGAGGTGAGCGGCAATGGCAACGGCCGCCTCGATGCCGGAGAAACTGCGAAACTCAGCTTCCCCATCGAAAACAAGGGCCATGCCGACGCAGCCGCCACTGAGGTTACCATGCAGATGCTGTCGCCCTACATTACAGTTGCCGAAAGTGCCGTATCGTTCGACAATGTCAACGCTGGTGAAACACAGACCGCCGTATACGACATCACCATAAGTGAAGACACACCTATCGGCTACAGCTGCCCTCTCCTCCTCAACGTAGTTTCGGGACAATATGCGGCACAAAACGAATACGCCGCCAAGGTAGGCCTCATCGTTGAGGACTTTGAACTCGGTGAGCTTGGTAATGGCTGGACCAACGATGCCAGCCATCCGTGGCGCGTCGTCACCGAAAGCCCCTACGAAGGCCTCTACTGCGTGCGTTCGGGCTCCATCGGCAGCAACGGAACCACTACCCTCATCCTAAGCCACGAGGCTGGATCAAACGATTCTATCTCCTTCTATTATAAAGTATCGTCAGAGTCAGGTTATGACAAGCTGCACTTCTACATCGACAACCAGGAGAAAGAAAACTGGTCGGGCAGCATCGGCTGGACCAAAGCCGCCTACCCCGTTAGCGAAGGCAGACACTCCTACAGATGGACCTACACCAAGGATGGCAGCGTCAACAGCGGCAGCGACTGCGGCTGGATCGATCTCATCGGCCTGCCGGCCGCTCGCGTGATGGCTGGCACTGCTGGCAACGACGTGACTGTCTGCGAAGGTAACGATGCCCAAATCATCGGCTATGCCATCCACCACGACAACCTGCAATGGACGACCTCGGGCGACGGCACCTTCGATGATGCCACCATCGCCACGCCGGTTTACACGCCTGGAACGCAAGACATTGAAAACGGACAGGCCACGTTGACCATCACCATCAATGGTGGCGGCGAGACCATCACAGACGAGATGACGGTTAACATTATCCAAAGCGTTTCCATCAACTCCCCGGTTGGCGTCACCATGTGTGCCGTCAGTGAGCCGCAACCCGTATGGGTGGAGGTGGAAGGCGATTATAACGACCTTACATGGAGCACCAATGGCGATGGCGTGTTTGAAAACCCGCACGAACCAACAACCAACTACATCCCTGGCCCGCAAGACATCGATGCCATGATGGTTGAATTAAATGTGACGGCAACCTCCGAGGCTTGCAGCTCAGCAGAGACTATGACGCTCACCTTCAGCGAACCTCCTCAATTAGCTTTGGCTGCCGAAAGCATTGAAATCTGCGAAAACGACCCCGCCTCCATTAACTTTACGCTATCAGGCACCAACATCTATCCCCCTGTTGATTTGTTCTTTGGTGTCACCCTCAACGGTGAAGAGCACATCTTTGAGGAAGCAGGCAACCACAGCATTGATCTGGGCAACCTTGAACCTGGAGAACATGTGTTCAACATCAATTCAGTGCGCAACAATTTCTGTCAAGTCGACTATGAGGATGGTGAACGCACCGTCACCGTCACAGTGAATGCCGCCCCGACGATGACCATCGGCGACGTGCCTGCCAGCATCTGCGAAGGCGAAACCATAGATGTCGAATTCAACTTCACGGGCATGGCTCCGTTTACCGTGGAAGCCACGGGTATGGAAGGCTTCACGGCTGAAAGCGACAACTACACTTTGAGTCTCACGCCTGCCAACAGCATCAACGCCACCCTCACCAAGGTGACCGACGCCAACGGCTGCGAGACCGCTCTCGAACAAGCCATCAACTTGGTGGTGAATCCCATGGCCGCCCAGCCCGAAATCAGCGGCGATGCCGAATTGGATGTGCGCCTCACTCCCACCACGACCTACACCGTTACCAACGATGTGGAAGTCGGCTTCAGCATCGAGCCTGAAGAGGCAGGCACACTGGTACCTGCCAACGACGGCAAGTCGGTGGTGATCACATGGAGCGAGACCTACAAGGGTGATGCCGTGCTGACCGCCACCCCTGTTTCGGAATGCAACAATGGCGAGGGCACACTGAACATCCTTGTGAAGAACTCAACCGATGTGAACGAGTTTGGCGTAAAGGCCAGCCTCTACCCCAACCCGACCAACGGCAACATCACCATCGAGGCTGAAGGCATGCAACGCCTCACCGTGGTGAACGAGCTTGGCCAAGTGGTCTATGACGCCGAGGTGAGCAACGACACCGAGACGATTGACATGAGCAAATTCGGCGTGGGTGTCTACATGATCCGCATCTACACGGAGAACGGCATGGGTGTCAAGCGCGTGAGCGTGATCCGATAATGGCTTGTTGGGCTGTCGTACCACGGCAGCCGCAGGTTGAATGTCCTGCGGCTGCCACAATGTGACAGCCCTACAGACCAAAACAGAAAACGGCTGGCCCAAAAAGGTCAGCCGTTTCTCATTACAAGGTTATGAAAAAGAGATTTACTATTCGTAATCAGATTATCGCGAAGGCGCATCAATTTGATTGAAACTGCCGCTTCCAGCGATTTTGCCGCTCACCTTGGCATCACCGTAATACCGGATATCACCTGAGCCAATGATATAATAGTCCAACTTGCCATTCGCTTTTGCAGTCACGTCGCCCGAGCCCGTCACGTTGATATCCACGTCCTGCGCTTCAGCTTTTGAGACGATGTCGCCCGAACCTATGACATTAGCATCAAGCTCTGCAATCGAACCTTTCTCTACGACAATGTCACCCGAACCAGTCACGAGCAATTCCAGATGGTCAATATTGACTTCCTCCTTGAAGACGATATCGCCAGACCCGACGACACCAACCTCCAACTTCTTTTCATTCAAAGGGCTGACGATATTGATGTCACCACTACTAACAAGGCTGATTTCACTAAGGCTCGGAGCAGTGACGTCGATGACAAATTCTGTGGCACGAAGATTGACCTTTTTATGCTCTTTGGACTTTGCCAGCCACAATTCACCGTTATTCGCCTTGATATCAAGATATTCAAGAAGGTTTTCGTCGACCCTGACAGTGCATTTATATTCATCTGCAACAACAAAGTTGACTGTAGCAGGCAAATCACATGAAAGCTCGTTAAACTCGCGGATATTGTACTCGCGGATAATGACATTACCGTTACCTTTGATGGTTTCACCATCAAAAAAATCCTCATTGATGGAGATATGGCATGAACTGAATGCCATACTCATAATGACGGTTGTTAGGATTATAAGGTATCTTTTCATTGTGTTATAGTTTTAATCGATTTCTACTATGACGGAATTCCGCCGAAAAAGTTACAGTTTGATGAAGTTTTTTTGATTTCCGCTTTTTATCTAGATTGCTTCGTTCCTCGCAATGACGCGAAGCGCGTATGGGAGCAAAGCTAAAACATATAGCTGATGTTGAAAGCACCTGAGCGAAGTCTCGCATTGGGTGCTCCTTCACCTGCAAAGAGTGAATTGAGTTGGTAACGGCGTTCTCCACTGATCTTGACTTTCCCCATCTGGAAACCAATGCTCCAACCCATGCCCCATTGATTGGGATTGATGACTAGGTCTGGTTGGTCTTTGATGTTGGCTTTCAAGATGTAGCCATAATAACCACCTATACCAAGACTGATGTCCATTCCCATCCCACCAGTCTTGAACAAAAGGTTGACCGGAACCAAAACGGATTCTTGATGATAGGGAAGGTAGGAAGCGTAAAGGTCGCTCTCGTCAGGGTATTTGGCGTTGAGATACTCGTAAAGGGCCTTGACCTCCAAAGCCATATTACTGCCCAATCGGGTTTGTGTGGCTATGCCAGCGTCAAATCCATACCTGTTTTTGCCGTTGAAGGCTGCTTGTGGGAAAGCGATGTAGCTATTCGCAAGTGCAATAGACGGTCCGATTTCGAAAGCCTTTTTCTTGCCACCGTGAATTGCCGCAATCTTTCCTGAGGATTGCATATTGGTTTGACTAGCAAAGCATTCCGTCACATCGGCCAGGTAGTTCGTGATGCGGTCCATGCCTTGATAGTCGATGAGTTCGGCATCGTCTTCAGGCTTGTGGTAAGGCGATTTCAAACCTGTGGTGACATACAGGGTCGGCACGCCTTTCTTGGCGAAGCCCTGCGTATCGGTAGCACCGAAAACGGAGGTTTCAAAGTCATGAATTGTAACATCCATATGCATTTTCTTGGCTTCCTCTTGGAGCACCTTTTTGCCATCCTTAACGGTGGCTGCACCATGAAAACGGAGCGTTTTGCCTTCGTGAAGCCAGCCCACCATGTCGACACTCATCATCAGCTTGATCTTGCTAAGATCCAATTGTTCGGAAAGGTAGTTTGACCCCCAGAGTCCATCTTCTTCAGCATCGAAAGCCACCACAATGACACTGCGTTTCAATTGGCTTTGACGGGCTTTCAGGATGCGGGCCATCTCGATGATGGTTGCCGTACCGGAAGCGTTGTCATCGGCACCGTTGTAAATCTTGTCATTCTTGACGCCAAGATGGTCGTAATGGGCACCGATGATGATGTACTCGTCTTTCAAGACAGGGTCATTGCCGGGGATGATGCCCACGATGTTTTTGAAGGTAGTCGTGCCGTATTTCTCGAAAGGTTGGTAAAAACCTTCCTTGTAATAAGGATCCACTCCGATTTCCTCGAATTGTTGGACGATATAGCGGGCTGCTTTGTCAGCATAAATGGTTCCGGCATCACGTCCTTGAAGTGAATCACTGGCCAGGAAATAAACATGTCTTGTCAGGCGCTCTTGTTGCGTTTGAGCGAAGGTGATGCTGCCGACGAGGAGCAACATGAATGTAATGATAATTCTGTTAGTTTTCATAGTGCTTATAGCATTGATTTCACGTCTTCTACAGTGACACCCAACAATTTCATTTTCTTAATGACTTCAGGCAGTTCCTTTTCGAGGAACTCCTCGCGCATCTGTTTGAGGACGATGTCCTTGGCCTCGGCGGAGATGAAATAGCCGATACCGCGTTTGTTGTAAATGATGCCCGCAGCCGTCATAGTCTCGTAGGAACGCATGATGGTGTTGGGGTTCACGCCGAGTTGGATGCCGTAGTCGCGCACCGACAGGATACGGTCGTCGGCCTTCAACTCGCCGCGCAGGATTTGCTCATAGAGCTGCGAGCAAATCTGCAAGTATATGGGTTTGTGTGCGTTGAATTCCATGGCTTAGTATTTTTGAGTCTTGATTTTACGATAGGTGAAGAACAACAGCACGATGGTGACGATGATGGAGACAACTAAGCTCCAGACCATGCAGTTATGAAACACCGTAATTTGTTGCTCAGTGGGCAAATCGCTAAAATTGTTAATCCATCTCTTCATAATATCTCCACTGAAAAACACCAGACCCATAATCATGGAAATCAGGTAGGAAATGCCGAGATAGCAAGCAAAGGTTTTTCCAGCCTTGTGCTTCTTGAAGAGCATGTTACCCAACATGAAGATGGCCGCCCATTGGATGATGCCTACATAAAGGCCAGTACGAATCAAACCGATGGGGAACACGTCTTTAACAGAAAACTCCGTTTCTCCTCCAGCTCGAACAACGCCCTCCGAATCATTCATCATGCCGACGAGTTCATTGAGGCTATAAAGGTGTATTGGCTTCTCGAAACCACCAAACGGGAAGATCGACAGAAATGCGTCAATCAAGTAACTGCCAAAGAAGGCGACAATGGGTGTGACGATGGCGCAGTAGATGAACATGCTGACAAACTTCTCCAAGGAGGAAGTAGGCATCATGGCAAAACCGATACCCTCGCGCGAAAGGTTGGCTTTGCCATAAACCTTTGAAGGCACCATCATCATGGCGATGACAACCACAATGGCGATGAAGCCCAGGCGGACAGCTCCTTCGGTCTCACTGCCGAACAGAAGGTTGAAAATCCAGAAGATGGCGGGCAGACAGCAGAACACGATGAGCGAGGTGCCAAAATTGCGGATATACATCTTGCTGTCGTTGAGCAAGAGATTCTTGAAACGGTTGAAACTGAATGTGTTATTCATGACTTGTTTCTCCTATTAGCTAAAGATTTGTTTGATGGTTTCCTTGTTTTTCATGACAGTGTTGAACAGCACCTCGATGCTGATCTTACTGTCGAGGCCCTCGGTGTTACGGATGACGTTGACATAGCCGCCAGGGATCATCTCGCTGTAGAGTGCGGTGTCGTCCTTCTCCGTGCCGTAGTCGAAGTAGAGGCGGTCGGTGATGTCGCGGAACGAGGCTTTGAGCAGCACCTCGTCGTGGTCAAGGATGATGATGGGGTCGATGAGGTTCTCCACATCCTTCACCTGGTGGGTCGAGATGATGATAGTACGATCGTCATTGGCGTGCTTGGCGATGACCTGACGGAAGAGGGTTTTCGAGGGGATGTCCAAGCCGTTGGTGGGCTCGTCGAGGAGCAGGTAATCGGTGTTGAGTGACAGAGCCGAGGCGATGAGGCACTTCTTTTGCTGGCCGAACGACATCTCAGCGTATTTGCGGGTCGGGTCGACGTCCAACTCCTTGCATAGTTCGCGGAAGAGGCTCTCATCGAAGTTGGGGTAGAACACCCCCAGCTCCTTTATATTATTAATAGGTGTATCCTCCGGGATGGCGAAGTCTTCGGAGATGAAGTAAATCTTCTGGAGGGTTTCAGGGAGGCGGTTGAAAGGTGCGATGCCGTCCACCTCGCAGGTACCGGCAGTCGGCTTCTGCAAACCGCTGATGAGTTTTAGAAGGGAGGTCTTCCCCACTCCGTTTTCGCCTAGCAGCCCGTAGATGTTACCTTTCTCGAAGCCGAGGCTGATGTTTCTGAAGACTGGCTGACTCTTGTAGCCGAAGTCTAAGTTTTTAATTTCAATCATGCTGTTGTATTTTTGTGTTAGTGTATTAGTCAAATAGAACACTGCAAAAGTACAACAATTTTCATTACTGTCAAGAGAAAAATGACATTTTTTTCAATTATTTTTTATAAAATATAAAAAAGCATTGATTTTTAGCTAGTTATATTAACTCTATATCGAATAAAACTACTTATAGTTTAGTTGCTTTCTTGAAATATGGGACGCGTCCGTGAGTTAGTTTCCCCTTCGGGGAATGGAGATTTTCGTTTTTGTTACCAGCGGCGGCCAGTAACGTCTACGAATTGGAAAGGTCAAAAGCCGCCGCAGAATAACTAGAGAACCACCTCCATTCCCGCGAAGCGGGAAACTCCTATTACTTAATCTTATTATAGTGGCAAACCATTATCTTCCCCTTATCTTTAGCGCGAAGATGCATCGCCCCGCCAAGGCAGTTCTTGAACACCTTGCAATCAGCGCATGGGCCTTGCCTCATCCAGGAGCGGTCGCGAAAGGGCTGGAAACGGTTTTCCCAGACATCCAGGAAATCGTCTTGATAGATGTTGCCTTGGACATAGCTGCGGTCGATGTTGGGGCATGCAGAGATAGAGCCATCAATAAGAATGGATCCGACGGTGATGCCTGCGCGGCAGAAATAGAACCAGTCGCGGACCTTGCGCTCGTAGGAACCGACGTAAGCCTCGCAGCTGAACTTGCAATCTATCCTCCCCTCCTTTCGGGTCGCGACGATGAAGTCCATCAGCTGGCAGAACTGTTCGTCGCTGAGTTGCAGGCTCTTGTCAGTGGCAGCACGGCCAATCGGGTCGATGGTGAACAAACGCCAAGCCTTCACCTTGTGCTCGATAAGCATCTGCTTGATGGCCTCCAACTCGCCGAAATTCATCGGGCTGACGCAGGTCACAATGTCGAATGTGGGCAGACGCTTCTCGTTGGCAATCAAGTCGATGGCTCGCATGGCGTGGTCGAAGCTGCCTTGGCGTTTGCGGAAAGCATCGTGTGTGTCGCGTAGGCCATCAAGGCTGATGGTGATGCTGCACATTCCCGCATCTATCAACTCTTTATGCTTCGCTTCGTCGTAGGCATAACCGTTGCTGACGATGCCCCAAGGGAAGCCGTGCTGTCGCAGTTGTCGCCCGCAATCGGCCAAGTCGGGGCGCACCAAAGGTTCTCCGCCCGTGATGACGACCAACACAGAATTGCGTTCAAACTTGGTTTCCAAAGGTTTAATCGCGTTCAAAAAGTCCTCAAAAGGCATGTCCTTATAGCGCGACGAGGCCAAGCAATCCGAGCCGCAGTGCTGACAGTTGAGGTTGCAGCGTTGCGTACACTCCCAAAAAAGGTAGTTCAGCTCATGGACTTGGGTCTCCTTGCGTCGAAACCAGTTATGGAAGGCCTGAAGAATCATTCAGCAGGTTGCCTTTCCAACTTGATTTTCAGCCCAGTATGGTCAGAATCCAATGAAACCAAGGTATCAAAGGGTTGATAATTCCCCTCTGAATCCGTCACATTAATGGACAATGTGGATACCATTTCACTATTGGTCCATTGCAACACTTCAAAATAGCCGTTTTCATCCGTAGTACCACTGATATGATCTGTGTCATAATTCAAATGATACGTATCCAATTGAATGCCTTGCAAAGGCTTGCCAGTAACCTTGTCGGTCACATAGCCACTGATGCGGATTTCAACAACACCAAAATCCCTTGGCGTGCCATAACAGGCCTGCATGATGAACATCACCGTAGTGAGTGCCGAGGCTTTCATCAGCCCTCTTAACCATTTGTATATTTTCATAACGTTCTATTGCTGTTTATTTCTTGATACTCAACAATACACCGAGAACGACGCCGAGGAAAGCTGCAAACAACACCTGAAGCGTAGGCGGCAGCAAGAAGGTGATTGTGTGCGCAGGATACCAGAACAGCGGAATGGTCTTGGCAAAAACAAAGCCGTATTGTATGTCCCAGTTGATTTTTTTCGACAGTGCCTCTTTGATTTTCAACGGACTACTGAAAAAACCTTTCAAGGAGCCACCTGTTTCAGCAATATGGATGTCGGTAATCTTATGGAAGGTCATGAAAACGGGTGCAAACAGCGTGTTCATCAGCACACTGACGCAGAGCGCGACGAAGGCCTTGCCCCAGCTAAGGTCACCAGTAAACCACTCAGCGGCTTTGCCATTCATGTGGAAACCACCGTCAAGCAGTTTCACGGTACCCGTCTTGAAGATGGTCATGGCGGAGGCGATAACCACACCCAACACACCCCAAACCAGTAACTTAGGCAACAGACCAAAGCCTTGCTTCATGTACACACCTTCACGGATACGCATGGCCAGCATCTCGCCAAAGGTACCGAGGATGGCAAACTTGAAGAAACTCATCAACAGACCATGGTTTTTGGTGGTCTCGTTGAACCAATCCCATGCGCCGGGGATAAAGGCGAAGCCACAAATCACAGCGGCCCAAATGACAATCGTGATGAAATCAGATTTTTTCATACCTTGTTTCGTTTATCCAGTTCCTTGTTCTGCCAATAGCGTCCCAGCAGGCACAGCAGGCACACCCCACAAAGGATGCCGCCGAGCACAAAGCCAGTCTGGTCCTCGCCTTTGGCCTTATACAGATAGATGCCATAACCGAAGATGGCCAAATCCACAATGATGCTGAGGATATAGCCAATGGTACGGCTGGTCTTGTCGGTCTTCTTCAGCAAAAGGTTGTCAATCACAAAGGTGAGGGCGACCAACCCAGCGTAGACCAAATAATAGGTGGCTTTTTCGGTAATCATTTCTTTAAGGGGTTGGTAGAGACGCGATTAATCGCGTCTCTACAAGCCAATTAATTATTTTTCAATTCTAATTCTTGCATCCACGGCAACGACATTCTTCGGGTTGCCCAGCAACGGGTTGAGGTCCATCTCAGCAATCTCGGGAGCTGCCATCACCAATGCGGCCACTCTTGCAATCTGCTCGGCATAGACGTCCACGTTGACGGGTTGCTGGCCACGCACACCCTCCAGAATCTTGTAGCCACGGAGATGTGTGAGGGCTTCCTTAGCCTCAGGTGCGCTGATGGGCACCAATGAGCTCTGCACGTCTTTCAGCACCTCGATAAAGATGCCGCCCAAACCGAAGAACACCTGATGGCCAAACTTCGGGTCGCGGATGGCACCGATGTAAACCTCCGTACCATCGAGCATGGGATACATCTCCACAGCATAGGTGTCCTTGATGGCCATCAAGCGGTCGAACTCCTTGCCAACGGTCTCAATGTCGCGAACGTTCAAGGTCACACCGCCCACGTCTGACTTGTGGACAGGACCGACGACCTTCATCACAAGCGGATAACCCACTTGGTTGGCGAAGTCAAGCGCCTGTTGTTTTTGATCAACGACGCGAATCTGCTTCTGTGCAATGCCTGCCGCGTCAAGTAATTCATAAATCTTATCCGGACCGATATAGCCGTTCTCGCAACTATCGATGCACTTGCGGATGCGGGCAGTGTCAATCTTCGGCATCTCCACGTTCTCTGGCTGTGGTTTCGGAGTGTTGTATACTTTGCAGATGGCGTTTCCGAGCACGCATTCTTCCGGGAAGTTGATGCGACCCTTGGCAATGAAGTCCTCAATCTCGTCCTTCACGTTGATAATGGAGGGCAACACAGGGAAGATAGGCTTCTTGCAGGTCTTCATCTTCTCGTCGAGGAGGTCATAAACTTCTTTGTTGCTGAACAAGCCAGGTGAGCCGAAGATGACCACCGAGAAGTCGATGTCGGTGTATTCGTTCTCGACGGTGTCGATGATATAGCCGAGCTGTTCGGCAGTGCCAGTGGCAAGGAAGTCGATAGGATTGCCAACGCTTGAGCCTCCGAAAAGCTTGGCGAGCAGAGCTGGGCTGGCCGGATGTTCCTTGAGTGAAGGCACTTCCAGGCCGTTGTTTGACAAGACGTCGGTAAGCATCACGGCAGGACCACCTGCGTGAGTGATGACAGCGCAGCGTTTACCTTTGATTTCGGGGTGCATGAACACACCGCACACGGTGGTCAGCTCCTGACGGTTATGGCAGCGTACGATACCTGCTTTGCGGAACAAGGCATCGACCACGGCGTCATTGGTGGCCAAAGCGCCCGTGTGTGACGAAGCGGCGCGGCTACCTGCTGCTGAGCCTCCCGACTTGATGGCTGCAATATGGCATCCCTTGTTGATGAGGCTACGCGAGTGCTTGAGCAGACGTTGCGGGTCGCCAATCTTCTCCATATAAAGCATAATGACGTGGCTTGACTTCTCAGGGTCGAAGGTCTCGTCCAAGTGCTCCAAGACATCCTCGATGCCGAGTTGGGCACTGTTGCCTACGGCCCACACGCTGTTGAATTTCAGACCGTTGCTAATACCATATTCCTTGATGAACACGGCGGTGGCACCTGAACCCGTGATGAAATCAACACCTTTAGGATCGAGTGTCGGGATAGGTGTATCGAAGCAGCCGGCATAGTTCACGTTAAGGAAGCCAGTGCAGTTGGGGCCGATTAAGCTGCCGCCGACGCTGTTGATAGTGTCGACAATATGTTTCTCAATTTCAGCGCCTTCGTGGCTCTCCTCCGAGAATCCAGCGCTGATGATGATGAAGCCTTTACAGCCCTTCTCTTTGGCCAACACATCGACGGTCTGGGCGCAGAACTTGGCGGCGATGCAGAGGATGGCGCATTCCACCTGTGGCAGGTCATCGACCTTGGCGTAACATTTCACGCCTTGCACTTCAGTTTCTTTGGGGTTCACTGCATAAACAGGACCTTGGAATGGGCTCTCCAGAAGATTTTTCAAAGCTTTTCCACCAGGTTTGTGAATGTCTGACGAGGCACCGCACACTACGATGCTTTTCGGATTTAGTAATTCTCTTGCTATCATAATAATTAGGTATTTGTTGCAACTATACTTAAATTGCCGCAAATATAGCGAAAAATGGCAAATGAAAAACAATCAATGCCTGTTTTGCAATCTTTCTTCGCAATCAAGCAACAATTGGTAGTGTCTCAAGTTAAAAAGACCCATCTTGCATAGCAGTTCAATATCCTCGTGACTCATCCACGACACCGAATCCACCTCTTCCTTCTGCAAGCGCAGCATCTCGGCTGGAACGTTACTCTTCAGCATATATAATAAGGTGAATTTATAGTCATACCGCCTGATTTTCACCAACTTCAACTCGCTCTTAGTCACCGAAAGGCCAATCTCCTCTTTCAGCTCGCGCAGCATGGAGATGGCGAAGTCCTTCTCTCCACTCTGCACGTGACCTGCTGTTGTGGCATAATAGTTGCCTTTTCGAGGGGCAACTTTTTGGATCAAATACTGGCCCTTGTCGTTGTAGACGAATACCGCAACGATGGGAATCATCAAGCCAGGCGGAACAGGTTGCCCCCGCTCAATGGTCTGTCCCGTGGGTCTTAAGTCTTTATCGTATAAATCCAAAATCTCCATCCCGATTCAAGGATATTTGACACGGCAAAGATAAGGAAAACTAATGAAAAAGCATCAAAAAACCGCAATCTCAAAAAGAGACTGCGGCAAAAAAGATTTATTAACCAAATCAAAGGAATCGTTATGACTCCTCATAACAATCTTTCAGGAAATTATGGTTAAGCAATTCGGAAACTTTCATCAACTGGGCCAAGTCAATGCTTTTCCTTTTGAACATTTTATAAACATTGGACTTCTCACAAAAGATTCCTTTGGCTAACCATGTCACCGTGCGGCCCTGAAGATACATCTCCTCTTGAATCAACTGGCCAATGTGTACATCTTTCATTACAAAACTCATAATCTTAGTCTTTGAATTAGGATGCAAAAATAAGGTGACGAAAAAAAAGCAAGAAAAAAATCGACAAAAAGTCAATCAAATAATATCAAATATTACAATATTTATATGTCTGATAATCAAGCTAATAAAAAATCAATACAAAATAATCAAATTCCTCGCAGGAATTTTGATTAGATTTTTTGAAATCAACATATTATTTTGATTGCCAATCTTTTAAAAAGCCATGCAAAACAAGCTGCAAATTCGACTTGTTATTGAAAATTTCATGCATTTTGAGCGATCGGGTCCACACTGCCTGATAGGTTTTGCCTGTCAAAGCAGCAGCCTGTACCTCAGTAATGCCAAGAATATACAGACAACAATAGACCACATCCGAGCGTTTCAAGCGCGGGAACATCTCGATGATACGTACCGAGAACTTGGGGAAGACGGCATCCACCGCATTGACTAACATCGTTAACTGGTTGTCAGACAGCACCAATTCCGGATATGAAGAGAAAGCCTTAACATTGGCCTCTTTCACCTTAAGAATCCGCTTACACACAGGTGTTTCATAAAGGGCCTCAAGTTTTTTGTCGAAAGGCAGCTTCTGAAAGTCGGGATTGGAAATCACCTTATCCAGTTTCGACTGCAACACCTTGATGGTCTCTTCTTTCTTCTGAGAAGCGTTCTTCACTGACTCAATCTCGTCCTCAAGCGTGGCCTGTATTTGTTCTCGTGCCTCAATTTCCCTCTCGTGACGTTGTTTACGCTTCATTAAGATATAACTATCGAAAATAATTAAGGCGATGAGCAACAACACACAGAAGATGACAAAGAATAGCACGTCTTTATGCTTTGAGTCCTTGCAATCTTGCAAATAGTTTTCATACAGGGTTTCCATCTTGGCCCTATCGCTGCTCCTTGCAAACTGTTGAAGATAGGCATCCGCCAAAAGTTCGCCATAATAACCTGCTTTGATAGTATCTCCCAAATGATTGGCAATCTGCACAATACGCGAATACGACTTCAACGTTTGTCGGGGCAACAAGGGATAACTCCGCTCATAATTATACAAAGCCGAATCGTATTCATGGTCTTGCAAGTAAAAATAGCCAAGCGCAAAACGCACCTGACGCGTCAACCATGAGCTTTGGTTTTCCTGCAAAGCATGATGCAACAAAGCCAAAGAAGCGGTTTTCTCATTGGCATTATACAAATCCAAGGAGCGATGAATGACACTACTGAAATTCTGATAGATATCATCCGTCTTTAAACGCTCATGTATGCTGTCCGACTTCTTGTAATAATACATGGACTGGACCTTGTCGCCTTGCGCCAGAATGACATCTCCCATCAACTCGAAATTGGAAGCTATGCCTTTCGGGTTCCCCTCTTTCCTAAAGCACTCACTCGACCGTTCCAAACAATCCAAAGCCGTTCCCCAAGCATCGTAGGTATAAAGGAACCAAGCCAAACGATCGTAGGTCAACGCCGTAAATCGTTCATATTGCGGATCATAGTTCTTTGAAGCAAAGACAGCGTGTTCGCCCTTCGTTCCTTCCATTACCCACAATGCGTTGAGGTAATCGCTGAAAGCCTCGACATGTTGGTTGGTCTGCGTCTGTTCCATGAGAGCCTTGAAGAAATAGGCGCGGGCTTTCTGAAAACTCAAGTCTATATTGCGCCTCGAATAGGCTCGTCCTGGCAAAACTGAATCATAGAAACGGACTGCCTCAATAATAGATGCACTGTCAGGAACAGCATCTCTCGGGATAAATATGTCCTCAATAACGGGCCAAGTAGAAGTCAGATCTTTGTATTTCGTTTTATTCTTGCAGGACGGGCTCAAAAAAAGAATCAAAGAAAAGAAATATATGAGTTTTTTCATAGCACAATATCAATTTGTTAGGTGCAAAAATAGGAAAAGAAGTCTATTTGATGAAAAACCAAAACAAAAAACGCGTGGCTTTGGATTTTTTTTCCAAAGCCACGCATAGTTCACAATGAAAAGTGTCTCTCCTTATTTGCCAAGCAGCTCCTTGATGCCGCCAAGAGAGCCCAATAGGTTGGAAGCTTCATAAGGCAGATAGACAGTCTTGTTCTGTTGTCCACCAGCCACTTCCTTAAGGGTCTCGATGTACTTCACAGCCAACAAGTAATTGACAGGATCGGCACCACGGTCAGCGACGGCCTCAGCAATGTTGCGGATGGCAGCAGCCTCGGCTTCGGCTTGCAGCACCTTGGCTCGGGCTTCACCCTCAGCCTTCAGGATATTGGCCTGCTTGTCGGCTTCAGCCGCATTGATTTCAGCTTGTTTCTCACCTTCCGAGTTCAGAATCTGCGCTTGCTTCTCGCCTTCAGCCTTCAAAATCTCGGCACGGCGGTTACGCTCAGCCTGCATCTGGAGCTCCATGGTGCGACGAATGCTCTCAGGAGGAGTGATATCCTGCAACTCAACACGGTTGACCTTCACTCCCCATTTGTTGGTAGCATCGTCAAGCACATTGCGCAGCTTCGAGTTGATGGTGTCACGTGAGGTCAAGGTCTCATCAAGTTCCATCTCACCCACCACGTTACGGAGCGTGGTCTGCGTAAGTTTCTCGATGGCGACAGGCAAGTTCTGGATTTCGTACACAGCCTTCATCGGGTCGACAATCTGGAAATAAAGCAAGGCATTGATTTCGGTCATCACGTTATCCTTTGTGATAACACTCTGTTTATCAAAATCATACACTTGCTCACGCATGTCAATACGCGAGGTGCGAGACAAAGCACCATTCTGGCGACGAACGATGGTTTCCTTGGCCTGCTCGATGATAGGCAGGATGACATTGATGCCCGCGTTCAAGGTGCGGTTGTACTTACCAAGGCGTTCCACAATCATAGTCTCCGACTGCGAAACAATCTTGATGCCTCGAAGGATGTAGATCACGACGAATGCAATCAAGACATAAAGAATAATCATGCCAACATTCATAATTTTATTGTTTAACGGTTACTATAATGCTATCCAATTTCACGATTTCCACGGTGGTACCCTTCTCGATGACTGAGCCATCTTCCGACACCGCCTTCCAGTCGTCGCCATCAATGGCAACTCTACCAGTATGTTGCTCGGCATCAATACGTTCCGAGACCACTCCTTTTCTGCCAATGATGGCATCGGCATTGGTTTTCACATCTTTTGACCTCCGGTCCAAAAACCGCATCACAACAGGACGTAAGAAAATGAAAGTCAACAGTGAAACCACTGCAAAAATGATAATCTGCCAGGTAACATTTGCACCAAGTCCAGCAGCTAAAGCCGAAAAGCCTGCTCCGATGGCGAAACAGATGGCGCCAAAGGTCGCCGAACAAATTTCGAAGATAAGAAGCAGAATTGCTACAATAAGCCAAATTTGATAGGTTGCCATATTTGTTATGTTTTGATTTTGCAAATATACTGCTTTTTTCACAAATCGATCTTTTGCAAAAGATATTCAATTCCTGGTCATCTGATAAAAGATGAAATTCTTCAAGATATATCATAGTCTTTTTTATATGACAGAATATCCAAAAACAATTTCACCCTTGCAAAGTATTCACGAATTGTGATAAGGTACGCTCGCCTTGACTTGGGGTATTTAGCATTATATGCCTGAATATTTTCCACATTCAGTCCAAGATGCTCTGCCTGATAGATAGCCCGCTCGTTATGGAACTTCTGCGAGATGATGGTAAAGCTCTGCAGGCCATACACCTTGTTAGCATTGATAACGGAACATATCGTCCTGTATCCCTTGCCATCCAAAACAATGGCACTCGCTGGTACTCCACGTGCCACCAATGAATCCCTCATACATTCAGTCTCATTGACACCATCAAGGCTATTATCGTCACCACTAATCAATATCTTCTCTATCTTCCCTGCCTTATACAGTTTTTCAGCTGCGTCAATGCGGTAAATGAAGAAGTAATTCTTAACTTTAGTTATTCGAGCCTGTGGTGTAGTGCCCAGCAACAGCCCAACCTCATTGAATTTAATATTTTCGATGTCTGAGGACACTTTGCCCTTCGCATTATTCACCACAATTTGGTTGCAAACAAGCATTAATACCGAACATAAAATAACAACAATGGCAATAGTGCAAACACATATTTTAATTATTTTATTCTTCATATCTGGCTCCTCTTTTTCATCTACTTCACTCTCTGACTGTAAAATAATTGACAAAAGTAGACAATTTTCGTCTTTTTCAGGTTTTTTCTTTTCCGAAAGTTGACACGTCTTCGCAACCATCCTAATTATCAGCGTTTTGCCGTTTTTTCTGTACGAACTTCGGTTCGGTACTGAGAACCATGTTCTCAAAAGTTTGTTTTCTTGGCAGTTCCCTATTGTAAAATCGTTTCCGATAGTTCTTAGGGGTGTCATAGCCGATGGCGAAGCACGGCCGTTGTGTGTTGTAGTACTTGACATATCGTTCAATGGTTTGTTTGAAGTCTGCGATTCTCCAGCATCGGTCTATCTGGAACTCCGCATAGAGTTCTTCCTTGATCCAGCCGTTCAGAGCTTCGTTGACGGGGTTGTCCGTGGGCTTTCCG
>JAEEGJ010005016.1_pt1 | contig 42858 bp, 32 predicted proteins | sample 8958761 | NCBI WGS metagenome assembly JAEEGJ01 (sample SAMN16246546, study PRJNA631951) | gut metagenome | biome: gut microbiome; feature: rumen; material: RS-attached | host: Bos | place: Iran: Karaj | collected 2018-10
CGAACAGAGAAGTTAAGCCCGCCTGCGCCGATGGTACTGCAATGCAATGCGGGAGAGTAGGAGGCCGCCTTCTTTAGAGAACGGAGCCCTGTTCCACAGTCGTGGAGCAGGGCTTCTTCGTTTTCCTGGCTTATCGCTTACCAGTTTGCTTATTGGCATCTTCGTGTAACGCTCTTGAAAGATGGGACTATTTGTGCTTTTCAGAGGCATTCAAATCTTAAGGAAGATCGCGGAAAAAAATTGAGTTGACTAACAGAAATCGCATATCTGCCGTGGGTGAGGTTGCAACGCAGACCAAAGTTCGATGGCTACTCGTAACTGGTGGTGTAAATATGAGAAAAACTGTTTCTGGTCTGTCAAGAAATACCGAATCCAAATCAACAAAATTATGAAGATTCGTATTCGTTGACAACAGTTTGGGTTGTGTAATAGTCATTTTAATAAGTTTTTTCGATAATAGTTTGGTGCTATTGATTATTATTTGTACTTTTGCAAACAAATGATGACGAAATCAGAAAGTCCTAAAAACGAATTAATACATATTTGATGTATTTCAGTCAAGATAATATAATATAAGGGGATTATGACATACAAAAGAATGCTTTTAATTGCCGGTTTTGCTGCCCTTGCAGCTTCAGCCCAAGCTCAAGTGACAATTGACATCGATGCCCAGCAACGTGGTCCGAAGGTGAGTCCCATGCTCTATGGTATCTTCTATGAGGACATTAATCATGCAGCAGACGGCGGTCTCTATGCTGAATTGATACGCAACCGCTCGTTTGAGGATGGTCCTCACTACGGTGCGCCTGCAGACATGCAAGGGTGGTCGATATATGCAGCCTCCCCATCGCTGCTCACTGCAAAGCTCATACAGCCTTCGAAAAAGACACCGCTACTCAACAGTGTCCAGCACAATGCATTGGAGTTGAACGTTAAGGCATCGGCTTCGATGCCTGTCTGTCTGGTGAATGAAGGCTATTGGGGCATCAACGCCGTTCAAGGCCGAAGCTACCGACTGTCGTTCTGGGCAAGGACCCTGAGATATCAAGGCACCGTGAAGGCTACCCTCTGTTCGAAGGATGGTTCACAGATATATGCTGAGAGCGAGATCAGCAGTTTTCCTGCCAAGTCCAAAGGATGGACGAAATACGAGACTTCACTTATTGCCAACGACAATGACCCGCAGGCACAATTTGCCTTTGTCTTCGACGGTGTGGGACAGGTTCAGCTTGATGTGGTGAGTCTCTTCCCTCCCACATTCAAGAACCGCCAGAACGGTATGCGGCCAGACTTGGCAAATATGCTGTGGCAATTGCACCCGAAGTTCATGCGTTTTCCTGGCGGATGCTTTGTGGAGGGTCAGGAGAGTCCTGACAACGCTTTCCGCTGGGAGCGTACCATTGGACCTATAGAGGAACGCGAGGGTCACTGGAACGTAAACTGGGGCTACCGCACAACCGACGGACTGGGCTACCACGAGTACCTGCAGTTGGCAGAAGACCTGGGCGCCAAACCGCTCTTCGTGGTAAATGTGGGCCTGTGGCACGGTGGCATGACACCTTATGATAGTATACAGTCCTGGATTGACGAGTGCATGAACGCCATTGAGTATGCCAACGGACCCGTCACATCAAAATACGGTGCCATGCGTGCCAAGAATGGACATCCTGAGCCTTTCGGACTGGAATATCTAGAAGTAGGAAACGAGAACAACCAACCAGACCCTCGCCAGCAGAGTGACCATTATTATGAGCGGTATGAGCAGTTCTACAAAGCCATCCACGCAAAGTACCCAGAGATGAAGATCATCGGCAACGTAGTGGCGTGGGGTGATGACAATCCCAGATGGAACTCCAAGTTGCCTGTAGACTTGCTTGACGAGCACTACTACCGTTCACCCGACTGGTTTGCTGGAGCTTTCCACAAATACGACAGTTACGACCGTAGTGGTGCGAAGATCTATGTGGGCGAATACGCCGTAACCAACGGGTTTGGCAACTTGGGTAATATGAATGCCGCCTTGGGAGAGGCTGTCTATATGATGGGTATGGAGAACAACAGCGACGTAGTGGAGCTGGCCTCGTATGCCCCCATCTTTGTCAATGAGAACGATGCCCGCTGGCGTCCAGACATGATACGTTTCAACAGCAGCCGCGTCATGGGTACTCCCAGCTATTACGTGCAACAAATCATGCCTCACCACCTGGGTACCCAGGTAGTGAAGGTTAGCCAGAACAACCCTTATGAGGGGCTGATTCGTAAACCGCTGACACCCAAGCAGAGTCGTGTGGGATTCGGAACATGGGGTACTCATGCCTCGTTCGAGACAGGCAAGGATGTGGAATACGTCTACGGAGACTGGCAGAAGGATGGCAATATTGTGCGACAGATTGGTCGAAAAGAAGCCACCATTTGTTTGGAGAAGAACATCATCGACAGCGACCATTATACTTGCAAGTTCCGTGCCCGTAAGGATGGAGGTGGAGAGGGATTCCTGATCATCTTCAACTATGTAGACGACAAGAACTACTGCTGGCTAAACTTTGGCGGTTGGGGCAATTCCCAACATGCTATTGAGCAGATCAGCAATGGTGGCAAGTTGCTGGCTGACGGCAAGCAGGGACGTGTGGAACAGGGGCGTTGGTACGACATCACCCTACAAGTGGCTGGCGACAGTGTAAAGGCATGGTTAGACAAAGAGCTTGTCTTCGACACAGTGTTGAAGCATGACGATACGAAGGGCATCTTCTCATCTGCCACCATCGATGATACCACAAACGAGCTCATCGTTAAGATAGCAAACACCAGCGATGCTGCAACCACAACCAGCTTGAACCTGAAGAATTTCACACCAGAATGTGCCCGCGTAATACGTCTGGTAGCAAATGATGGTATGGAAGAAAACACGCTCAATACACCCACCAATATTCATCCGGTGGAGCAGCTACTCTCGCCAGAGGGAAGTCGTGTGCTAGTTGAGTTGCCTGCTTTCTCTCTGAATATCGTTAGGATAAAAGCGCAGAACAAACAAAAAAGCGTCTGTTTTATTCTATAAGGTTCATACATTTTTTGCACCACAGCGTGGGCAGAGGCCTTTTGTATGCATTTTTGCACCACAGTTACCACAACGATAGTGAGCACGGGTATAGTGGAAATAACGATGCAGGGCAAAAAAGACATAGGCAACAAGCAACGGATAGCCTATATAATATAAGGTAGATACACTGAACACTACGTAGACAACAGCACAGACACCTGTAAGTCCCATGAGATAGATGAGTGTTTGGCTGACAGACAGTTGTCGTCGCGTCTCCATGACTGCGGCAAGGGCAATGATGACGATGGCCCAGACTGACACCAGGAAGAGGCTGAGGTGAGAAGGCACAGCATAGGGATTGAGTGTGGGATGATAATAGAAATGGCGCCACGATTCGGCAGCAAACAACTGGATGCTGCTGTAGATTGTGGCAGACATGGCTACGAGCAGGCAAAGCAGCGTAGGATAGAAAGAAGGAATGTCGTTGAAATGCACCAGATAGGAACCTAACCGGAGGAGTTTGCGGAGTCCATAGGACACAAAGACCACCACAAGTATGGCAAGGAAGATGAGCAGGTGCTTATTAGAAAAATAATCTATAAATTCGGAGATGGGGTCATCGGGCGACACTCCTTTCAACATGTCGCGTTCATGAATCCATCCAAAGGTTATCTGGTCTCGTGCAACCTTTACCCATATGGAGTCAATGGTATCGGCAGGAATGGTGGTAATATCGGCCACAACGAGTGGGTCGCCTTTATAGACGGGAAGGGTGTCGACAGGCATGCCGCTGAGCATTTCCACAGGATGCTGCTCAAGGAGCAGGAGCGAGTCTGCACGCACCATGAAATTATAGTTCTGGGTGTAATGATGAGTAGTGTAGAATGATATGGAATCGAGTTGCTGGGCAGTCAGGTCCCATGCATCGGGAGAAAGCTGTCCCTTGTTATAACACGCTACGCTAAATGTTAAATGATAAGCAATCAATAATATGCTAATAAACTTCTGCATAGACATTCATTTGACATTTTTTACAATCGAACTCAAGCCGGAAGCGGCGTCCGTCGCCAAGTCGCAGATAGAGTGGTTCGATCCAAGAGGGACGACTGCCTCCGTGTTTCACACAATGGCCCAGCGAATAACGCAAACAATGGCGACACTGCATGAGAACAGCCTCGGGCTGCTGATGAATCTCAAAGGCTTTAGGAGACGACACACCATAGAAACTACAGGCCAGATGATTGGCAATGTTGGAGAGATGCTGACCTGCAGTTCCGTATTTCTCGATAAATGGAGGTGTGGAAAAGGCATTCTTTGTCTCTGGGATCCGTCCGTGAGTGATTGGATGGAAGGTGGACTTACTGTTGAGCATCTGTTCCACCAAATGACGCCGTAAGGTAGCAAGCTGGCTGCTGGGAATGAAATAGTTGAAATCAGCAGGCAGTTCGACACCAATGCACTCATAAGGCGTTCCTCCCAACTTCGACAACTGACGCACAATATTCTCCTGCTGAGACTTTTGGGCCTGCTGATGATCAGCGGGCAGGGTCACCTCATAACCTTCAGCAGAAAGCGAAAATCCATCGGGTACCGCATTCAGTCTTAACTGCAAAGGAATCTTACGTTCTGCACTGGGTTTGGACAGAAGACGATCGAAATCCTGGTCATTATTACGAAACAGGCGCAGGCCAGGACGAAGCCCTCGTGGCATCTGATGAGGGAAAAGACGATTGCCCTCAACCTTATTCACACGGAAGCCCTGCAACTGCCCATTGGGGTCAAGGAAGCAGAGACCGTCGCCATTTGAGAAAATGCTGAGACCTGCCACATTGAAAGAATCACGACGCAACTCTTTCACAGTGCCAACGAACTCACCCATGGATTTTGGGGTGTCGAAACAGGCAATCTCGGGTTCTTTGCAATCATTACGTCCCTGAGGACTGAGTGGATGTCCGTCAAGGAAGTAATGAGTGTAGCCACGGTTAAAGGTCTTGTCAAGGTTTGGTTTGAAGGTGTACTTGCAATATCCTCTGGATGCCCGCTGATAACGGTCAGGATGACTCCGGACAATCGCATTCAGCTGTTCGCTGTAGGCAGCTGTAACATTCTTCACATAGTCCATACCCTTGAGTCTGCCTTCTATCTTGAACGACACCACGCCAGCATCAGCTAGCTGCTGCAGACGGTCAATGCGATTCATGTCCTTCAGGGAGAGTAGGTAGCGATCGTTCACAATCAGTTTGCCATCGGCATCCAGCAGATCAAACTTCATCCTGCAGAACTGGGCACACTCGCCACGATTGGCTGAGCGTCTGAAACAATACTGGGAAGCATAGCACTGCCCGCTATAGCTGACACAAAGAGCTCCATGGACAAAAGCTTCCAGTTCTACATTTGGAACCTCGCGATGGATGTCAGCTATCTCGCTGGCAGATAACTCACGGGCCAAGACAACACGTGAGAAACCCACATCGCGCAGCCACCGCACTTTCTCAGCAGAACGATTATCTGTCTGTGTCGAGGCATGAAGAGCGATGGGGGGCAGTTCCATCTTCAGAATACCCATGTCCTGCACAAGGATGGCATCGACACCAGCTTCGTAAAGCTGCCAGATAAGCTGACGCGTAGCCTCCAGCTCGTCATCATAGACAATAGTATTAACAGTAACGTAGATCTTGACCCCAAATGGACGTGCATAGTCGCACAACTGGCGTATGTCGTCGGTGGAATTGCCTACAGCAGCTCTTGCCCCAAAACGTTCAGCGCCGATATAGACAGCATCGGCACCATGATCAATGGCAGCAATGCCACACTCTAGATTCTTGGCAGGAGCCAACAGTTCCAACGTTTGGGGCGATAGCAGACTATTCACTTATCACTATTCTCTTTTACCCGATCTGACTAATATCGTACGGAGTCTCCTGATAGACGTAATAATTGATCCAGTTGTTATACAGCAAGTTGGCATGTGCCCTCCAACTGACTAACGGAGACTCGGCAGGGTTGTTATTACGATAGTAATTACGCGGCAACTCCACATCGTCCCGAATATCCTTGTCACGCCGATACTCATTGTCGAGGGTGTTAGGTGCATACTCCAGATGTCCTGTAATGAAAAACTCCCGTCCTTTACGTGCCATCACCATGCTTACCCCACTATCTGGAGACTCGGCAAGAAGCGACAAGTCAGGATGATTCAGAATGTCTTCACGATGGAGTTCCGTATGCCGACTGTGTGGCATCATGAACACATCGTCGAAACCACGGAATATAGGCAGGCGAGGATTGATGGTATATTGTGGGAAAATGCCGAACATCTTCTTTTCCAATGGATACTTAGGTATACCATAATAATAATAGAGTCCCGCCTGAGCAGCCCAACATATGTACAACGTACTGGTGACATGGGTACGGGCCCATGAGAATATCTGAGTTATTTCATCCCAATAGCTAACCTGTTCAAAGTCCAGCTGTTCAACGGGTGCACCAGTTATAATCATACCATCGTACTTGTCGTCGCGCATGGATTCAAAGTCACGATAGAACATCATCATGTGCTCTATAGGCGTGTTCTTCGGTGTATGGCTCTTGAGTTTCATAAAGCTGATGTCCAGCTGAAGAGGAGTGTTGGACAGCAGACGTATCAAGTCTGTTTCAGTGGTAATCTTCAGCGGCATGAGGTTCAAGATGACAATACGAAGGGGGCGAATGTCCTGTGCATGTGCCCTGGTGGCATCCATCACGAAAATATTCTCCTGCTTGAGGAGTTCTATGGCAGGTAACCTGTCAGGCAGTCTTAATGGCATATCTACTTATACAATCTTTACTATGCAAACAGAAACATTATCAAAACCTCCAGCATCAATAGCCGCCTCGCAAAGTTTATTCGCATCGGCACCATTCAGAAGCAGTTGCCTGATTTCCTCGTCATCTATCATATCCGACAAGCCGTCGCTGCACAACATCCATATGTCACCCGACTTTACATTTTCTGTACATTTGTTGATGTCAATATAAGAAGTCTTACAACCTCCTCCTACACAGTTAGTAAGAATGCTGGAATGAACTTTTTCACCAGTCATCGTATTGAGTGAATGGTCAGTGGATATCTGATGCAGTTCACCATCATGGAGCCTGTATATACGGCTGTCGCCACAATTCATCCAGTAGTATTCCTTATTATAATAGGCTAAGGTGACAAGGGTGGTTCCCATCTCATAATATTGACCGTCGGCCTTACCCTTCGCATCCATCATGCTGTTAATGGAATTCAACCATTTAAAGATGGCCTCATTGAAATTGCCTGAAGATAGGGTTGTAGGAAGGTCACCAAAGAAGAACTGCAGATTATGGAGCACATCACTGCTTGCCACCTCTCCACCCTTATGGCCTCCCATTCCATCAGCCAAAGCGACCATGTAACGATCAACGTTATCCAGGTCGGCCATAGTCCAATGATTGGTATTCCTGATAAACTTGTCATTGACAAGTATCATGTCTTCATTATTCCGTCTGACACATCCAACCTGACAGGATGCAGTAATACTGATTTTCATTGTATACAAATAGCAAATAAAAAAAAGACTTAGTTAATTTTTACTTGTAAATTAATATTAGCAATTGTCAATACATCTCCGTTTTTCAGCGACATTTCCACATCGGGCTGCAGAGAGCGCTGGTTGAGTTTCGTTCCGTTTGATGAATGCTTGTCAACCACACTCCATCCTTGACTGGCATTGTAAATCAGCTGTGCATGCAGGCCAGAAACATACATGTTTTGATTGAAGAACTGAGTATATGGTCCCTGCCGACGTCCAATGACCGCTCCGTTGATGGCCTGAATACGGATGTTTAAATTGCTGTTCTCAAGGATGAGCACTGGTACGCCCTCATGAACTCCACCCCTTTCGCCAAACTGTCTGTTCATGGCACTGGAGTTAGTAGACATGAAGTTCATGCTCATAGACTGAGACACACCAACCTGACCATTGGCAGACAATTCCCCAGGCATTTCCATCAGTCCACCGCAATAAGTGCAGCGCCGACCCATGCCGACTCGCCCGCATTGATTACAATAAAGTAAAGCTTGTCCACACTGGTCACAGTAGTAGCTTTTATCGTCGATCTCTTCTTTACAATTTGGACAAATAATCATTTCTCTTTAATATCTTCAGGTAATATAATCTGATATGTTTCCCTTGTCACCTGGTCAGGAGGCATCTGTGACACACGCAGGGATAATTGCTGAATAGTCTCGTCAAGCAAGTTACGCATCTCACGGGCATTTCCAAATGAGGCATCCTTGGTCATCAGCATCTTGTAGATGACATCAAGTGCCTTGAACTCTGCAGGTGGTGAGAGTGTATACTGGTCTTTCTGGGCCATCTTTTTGAAAATAGCCAGCAGTTCATCTTCATTATAATCCTCTATATGAAGCTTATGCGTGAAACGACTTGCCAATCCTGCATTCATCTGAAGGAATTCGTCCATCTTGTCCTTGTAGCCTGCAGCTATGACTACGAATTTCCCTCTGTCATCCTCCATACGTTTCATCAGGGTGTCGATAGCTTCCTTTCCGTATTGGTCACTGCCATCACTTAATGTGTAGGCTTCGTCGATAAACAAGATGCCACCCATAGCTTTGTCGCACATGTTGTTGACTATCTTCGGAGTCTCACCCATATACTTTCCGACAAGTGTTGCACGACTAGCCTCTAATACACGGCTCGTCGGCAGAATATCCATAGAATTAAGAATCTCACCCATCTTTCGGGCTATGGAGGTCTTTCCTGTACCAGGATTTCCTGTCAGAATAAAGTTCATAGCCATTTGCTGGACTTGTCCTGCCCCCATGGCAGCACGCTGCTTCATGAACATGCTTTGTACAGCCAGCCTGCGTATGGAGTTTTTCACGGAGCGCATTCCAATGAAGTCATCCAGTTCGTTGAGCACCTCATCCAACGGACGTGCTTTCTCGTTCTGCGCCATGGGCAGGTCGTCTTGAGTGATCCTGTACATATCCTCCTCACGGAAGCCAGGATCATTCATCAGAGACACCAGACGCTGGCTCTGTTTCTCGACTGCTGCATCAAAGATACGTCGAGCCTCACGTGCATTGCCGAAGTTCTTGTCACGTCGCAGATAGAGCTGTTCGAACTGACGGTGTATGGCTCCTTCGGTTTCCTGGTCAACTACAAAGTTCTTAGCCTTAGCCAGGTTCAGGAATATCTGAGTCAGTTCATCGGGTGTATAGTCATCGAAGTGTATTGTCTGTGTGAAACGGCTCTTCAATCCAGGGTTAGAGTCTATGAAATCGTGCATCTGGTCAGTATACCCAGCCACGATGCAAATGAACTTTCCACGGTCGTCTTCCAATCGTTTTAAAAGCGTGTCAATAGCTTCGGAACCAAAAGAGTCGCTATCATTCGACTTCAGCGTATATGCCTCGTCGATGAACAGGACACCTCCCATTGCTGTGTCTATCAGCTGATTGGTCTTAATGGCAGTCTGGCCGCTATAACCTGCCACAAGTTTTGAGCGGTCGGCTTCTACCAGCTGTCCGCGGGCAATGATTCCAAGCGTCTTGAACACGTCAGCCATGATACGCGCCACCGTAGTCTTACCTGTTCCAGGATTGCCAGTAAACACATAGTGTTTTCCCTGGAAAGTATTGGATTCACCACGACGTATCTGAAGATTGAGGAAGGCTGCCAGATTGGTAATTTCCTTCTTTACAGCAGCAAGCCCGACCATACCGTCGAGTTTCTTCAGACACTCCTTATAGTCAACAGACTGTGGAGCCTCATAAGGAATATCCTCATCCTCTATTGTCATGAGCTGTTCGTTACTCATGGATGAAATATCTCCATATTGCAAGCGCTGAGCCTGTTTCTTACAGATCTGGTCAAACAAGCTTCGCATGGTCCGTCCATTGGCGAAGTCCTTGTCGCGAGAGTCATACATCTGTTTAATACACAGCTTAGCCTTAGCCTCTGCCTGTTCAGAGAAAAGATACTTCTTCTCCTTGGCAAAGACTAGCATGATACTGAAGAGCTGCTCTGGTGAGTAATCTTCAATGTTCAAGAAGTAGTTGAAACGGCTACGGAAACCTGGGTTGATTCGGAAAAGGTTATCCATCTCTGTGCGATAGCCAGCTGCAATAACCACGAACTTTCCGCGATCATCTTCCATACGCTTCATCAGTTTCTCCAGTGCCTGAGCTCCCTGGTTGTCACGATCACCTGCCTGGCTGACGGGTGCCAAAGTGTAGGCCTCGTCAACAAAGAGGATACCACCCATAGCTTTGTCGCATAGGCGGTCAACGACCTTCGGTGTCTCACCCTGATAGGGACTCACCATCTTTGCGCGGTCTACTTCCACCACATGGCCGCTGTCCAGATAGCCGATGGCTGCCAGTATCTCGCCAAGCTTCCGTGCAATGGTGGTCTTACCCGTCCCAGGATTACCCGTCAGGATGATGTGCATAGACATCTTTTCCTGTTCTCCCAATCCACGTTCCTGACGTTGGACATTATTCTGAACGGCATAGGCTATCTCCTTGACGGCATGCTTCACCTCGTCCATTCCTATGAACGAATCGAGATCACTCAAGATATCTTCCAGTGAACGTTCCTCAGGAACAAAGCCCCTGATATCATCTTTTTCAACCCTATCGGCATCAGCGCCACGACTGATAAACGATGTGAAAATGTCCTCGGCGGTCTTCATGGCCAAATGGGCATTGCCGAAGGTCTCGTCTTTGATCTTCAGCTGATACTTGAAATAGCGTTGAAGCTGATGATCGGCATCAGGAGAGAAGTTGGTCACTCCATATTTCGAGCGCAATTCCATTTTCGTCATCTCGCATAGTTCCTGATAGCCAGGCGTAGGCAGACGGAAACGGTATTTGAAGCGGTTGGTCACAGCGGGATTGCTCTCGAGGAAGTCGTCAAGTCCTTTTGGCAAACCAGCCATCACAACTACAGGGTTATCATCCCACTTATCCATTTCGACAAACAGCTTGTCAAGCGGATTCACCTGATTAGAATACTTGTCAGGTAAGAGCTTTTGGACATTGTCGAAGAACAGTATTCCGTTACGAGCTTTCTTGACATTGTCCTCCCACTTGTCAACAAACCGGCTGTAGTCCACAGCATCGACGATGGTCAGCTTGGGCTTTTCTATGATCCTGTTCTGATAGAAATAGTCACGGATGATTTCTGCAAGAGATGTCTTTCCCGTTCCAGTCTCACCGATGATAATGGCATTCACAGCCAGTCGTACATTGACAATATCCTTCCGATTATGTAAGTAGGTGTAAGTATCAACAATCGTTTTGAGCTGAGCCTTGACTTCGTCAAGACCCACCAATTTGTCGAGCACATTCTGGGTTGCCAGAGCATGTCCGCACCACTTACAGAACTTAGCTACGCTACGATTTTCCTTATGGCAATACTCACAGATCATTCCACGTCACGTTCTAATTGTTTCAATACCTTCTGTGGCTGCAATTTCCAGTTGTTGTCCAAATAGGGATTACGCACATTCATCAGACTTGGACTGAACACTACAAACTCCATGACCAGAACAGCTACCAACAAACTCCAAAGAATATAATGCAGCACAGATTCACCACTATAAGAGCGTACTTGGTTGGTTACGTCATCGAGCAAACCGAACTTTGAGCCCTTATATCGATACGACTTTGTCTTGAAGGTATAGAACAGCGGTTCCAGTAGGGTTGACTTGATATCATCATCAAGCACCTCATTGATTAACTTAGCGTCAGCCTTTTGGTCACCTCTGAAGTCTGTCAGATGACAAACAAGCATGTAGATTAAAGTCATAAGGACAATAGCCACATTGAAAAGACCCGATCCGCTGACATTGAGATACTTTAGAATCATTATCGGAATAATGGATGACAGAGCTCCCAGCAGTCCCCAGAGAACAGAAAGCGTAAAAGAGTAGCCTCGGAAATAAGAACGGGTACCTACTATCACAGCTGTCATGCCACCTAACGGCAGGCCGATGCTCCACCCGCTATGACGTAACATGAAGTCTCGTCCTGTAACTCCAAAGATCAGCACTAGCAATATCCATACACCACAAAGACCATAGAAGACATAGCGCCAAAGATTCTCTTTACGTTTAGCACGTTTCCATCCGTTCTTCACATCATCCATCTTACGTTTTGTTTCCTCGCGGGCATTGACAAAACGCTTGTAATAGGTCTGTGAAGGATCGATCTTTCCTAAAGCCATCAGCCAATCTTCCACTTCGTGCTCATAAGAATACTGTTCTTTGAAATCACGGTCAGGATCTTCATGATAGAACACTGACATCCACTGGGTGAAGTTGCCTTTCCGCATCTCAGCCCTGATTTGCGAGATATAGGAAGATTCCAGATTGCGGCCATCAGTTAATTCAGTGCCATCAGGCAGAAGATAAGTAGGCGTAACACCGAGAATCTTACAGAAACGATAGGCAGCAGTCTTGACATCATAGGCACCTAGACGGTTCCTGTTTTCCTCCGACCTCATGTCGAATGTCCTGGCGGCTTCTGCCTGCTGTTCCACCCATCCATGCAACTGCGAAAAATAGGCAAAGCGTCCGTCTACCTCAGTAAAGTCACTCATTTCACGTTCAAAGTCCTTGGACTCCAGATGTTCCGCATTCTTCAGACGATCATTCAGAAGGATTGCCACCTTTTTCGGCGTATTGGCACCTTGCAGGTCGTATGAAGCGTTGCGGTCAAGGTTATAAAGAACTTTATAGGCCAGAGACACCGAATAAGGCTGGTCCTGTGTCATGATTCGCAGGCTCTCACAAGCCATCTTGTCCTCATGGCGGTACATCCATGAGAGCAGGCGGCCGTCACACAAGCTGTGCCAGTCGTCCTCTATCAGTTGTTCATAGCCAAAGGCATGGACTATCTGCTCGATAGTTGCCGATGGGAAACGTGACAGGAAGGGTATGTCGCTGTCCATCTCGTACACGAGCCTTAGTATGGCTATTCTTGCCTCTTCATCCGACAGTTGATTTTTTGAATGATGATCACCCTTGGTAAAATACGAGCGCAGCCTATCCACGTTACAATCGGAATGAGACTCCAAATAAAGGAACAAGGAGTCATGGGGGTTGCGCAGCAATATGCCATATTCCTCCTGATAGCTCAAAACAGAGATTGCCACACTGTGCAGGTCATCACAAGTATTGCCTGCCACATCCTTATAAGGATAAGATGGTTCCATAGCATATATGGAGGCCATTAAGCCTGCATGCTGATCCACAGGATAGCGGTTTACAACGATGTCCTTCACTACTGTGGCCAGCTTCAGGTTTCCACATGCCTCCAACCACTGGCTGATACGTCCGTTATAAAGGTAACCTATGGCCAGTCGTTCATTATCGATGAGTAACGGTATCAGCTCGTGAACATTTTCTGCCACAAGATTGCGTTCCGGATCTACAATGAAGCTCTTGTACTTCAGGAAGGGAGAGCTGATATCTACAGGGACTTTTTCGCCCAAGAACCATTTTTCCACCTGTTGATAACCCCATCGGCTTGCAGAATTCACTGAAGTCAATCCCTGCACGATAGTTTTCACCTGTTCAGGTAGTTCGTTCAATCTAGGCAGACGTCCTTCACTCTTCTGCCGCATCATGACACGTTCATTGGAGCTCATCGGATTCTCTCCCAACCAAAGAGCGAGAAGAGTCATACCTAAAGAGTAGAAGTCGGCGGCAGGAGTGAGTTCTACCACACCGTCAATGACGTCAATATACATTTCGGGTGCGGCATAGATGGGAGTGCGGGCCTGCGATGTGCGATGAGCTTTGCCATCCTGCTGAAGAAGAGATGAGATGCCAAAGTCGCTCAGCACCAACTCTTGGTGGGAATCGTCACGGAAGAAGAAATTCGAGGGTTTGACATCCTTATGCAGAATATTCTTATTATGACAATATGCCAAGGCTGCTGCTGCCTGCAGGGCAATCCTACGGAACTGATTCAGGTCGCCCCCCAATTCGTATTTGTTGAGTGTGCCACCTTTAAGATATTCCATCAACTCGTAAAAACGGAGTTTTCCTTCCACATAGGTCTTTCCGAAGTCATAAACCTTGACCACCATTTCAAAATCCATAGAACGGACGGTCAGCATCAGATTCCTGTTGACATCGAAATTGGGATAATAAACCTTGAGTACATACTCCTTGCCATCACGCCTCACTAGGAAAACTTGAGCCTCTCCAGAATTATTACTCAGGCATTTCACCTTTTCGTAATAATCACCTTTCAGGACAAAGCCTTCACTGGTAACATTCTCAGGCATAGCACCGCCAGCCCCTCTGAAAGTGTTGTCTCCGACATGATCTATGTTCCCTGGCTTCGTTGTATCAGGCCGCATCGTGGAATCAGCCGCCTGAGCAGCATCAAAACCGTTCCGAACATTGCCGTCAGCTATAACCTGCTGCGGATTGATTGTCCTGTCGTCTGTATCCATGCTTATTTGTCGTCTTTAATTTCCTGATTATTGCTTTTACCTAACACAACCCACTTACCGCCCAGCTGTGGCTTGGCACATCCGCAGGGACTCGAGTGGAGGGCATGCTTGAAATTGCACTCCCACGCCAGCCTCAGTCCGTAAGGCTTCTGGGCCATTGCATAATTACGTACCTTTGCGGGTGAGGGTTGTGGTGTCTGTTGCATTTTCTCCAGCAACTTGTTTAGTTTCTGTTCCATCTCTTCACGGCGCTGGTTCAATTCCGCCTGAGACATACGTTTAGAAACCTTCTTGGGTATAATGGGATTTGACACCCCACGGTCATTGGCCAGCAGGGTCAGCACGTGTTCACGAAGCTGGTTGTTGGCATCCTCATTCATAATGTCTCGCTCAGAGGTAAAGGGCAATGTCATGTCTAACTCCTGCATCTCATTAGACATTTTGACCAGTTCCAAGTATTCTGGTTGTTTGTGCAATTGCGCTGAAAGAATTTTGGCTTCCTCTGTTAGTGGCGTTCCGCACTGCTTGCAGAACGCGAAATCGTTCAGTGTGTTGCAGGTGGGACAGACAATTCCGCCATGAGGATTTCCGCATTCCGGACAGAAGGCTGCTGATTCCATAAACCGAGCACCACAAAAAGAACACACATCCTTCTTAATGTAGTGATGACACGTCTCACAGAAGTCTGCCTCAGGGTCTATCTCGCTTCCACAATTGGGACAAGTTCCCATTTTGATGGGTTTTCCACATGAGGCACAGAACATGGCCTCGTTATCATTTATGGTGCCACAATAGGGACATGCCACTCCTTGAGCTTTTTGCATTTGAACCCGCATCTGAGCCTGGGGTTCTTTGGAGTGTTCCATCACCCTTTCTCCGCGCTGGAGCATTTGCGAGTCTGTACCAGACTGGGCTTCGGGTCTGAATGTTGTATCTTCAATACTCATGATTAATTCAGCTTATTATACTGGCTTAGGTTTTTCTTTGTGCAAAGATAGGAAATAATTTAAAAAGCACAAAAAAAACCGCCATAAAAATGCATTTATGACGGTATTTTATTGCTTTAAATGTATTTTTCACCACAATTGGAGGCGCTTTTCCTTAGGAATGAACATTTTGTCACCCTCTTTCACGCCAAAAGCCTCGTACCATGCATCAATATGAGGAAGGGCACCGTTTACGCGCCATTCTCCTAAGGCGTGAGGGTCGCTCTTTGTTCGGTTGCGTATCTCGGCTTCTGTGATGTTCCCTGCCCAGACACCTGCATAAGCTAGGAAAAAACGCTGGTCTGCGGTCAGACCGTCAATAACTGGTAACTGTTTGTTCTTTGTTGCATTCTTGAAGGCAGCATAAGCGACCTGTAGACCTCCATGATCTGCCAAGTTCTCACCTAATGTCAAACGGCCATTGGCCTTTAAGTCGGGCAGCACATTGATGGCAGAGAAAAAGTCAGCATATTTGTCAGTACGTTCTGTAAAGTTCTTTCCGTCTGCTTCAGTCCACCAGTCGTGCATGTTTCCTTCTTTATCAAACTGGCGACCTTGGTCATCGAATCCGTGAGTCATCTCATGGCCTATTACCACACCGATGGCACCATAATTGAAAGCATCGTCAGCACTCATGTCAAAGAATGGAACTTGCAATATTCCAGCAGGAAAGCAGATTTCGTTCGTGGTAGGATTGTAGTAAGCATTGACCGTCTGTGGATTCATGTACCAATCCTCGTTGTCTACTGGTTTTCCTGCCCTGTGTTCTATATAGTAATCGTTCCAGAATTTGTAACATTCCTGCATGTTATCGTAATAACTTTTCTTAGGATCAATCGTTAGTTTCGTCATATCAATCCACTTGTCAGGATAGCCCACCTTCACATAGAAAGTGTTGAGTTTCAACAGGGCGTTCACCTTCGTAGAGTCATTCATCCAATCCTGAGCAGCTATTCGTTCACCAAGGGCTATCTGGAGGTTCTTCACCAACTTGATCATACGCTCCTTGGCCTCGGCTGAGAAGTATTTCTCCACATAGATCTTACCCAAAGCCTGTCCCATCACACGCTCCATCTGATTGGTAGCACGACGCCAGAGAGGATGGTCTTTTTTGCGGCCCGACATGGTCTTGCCGAAAAATTCGAAGTTTGCGGCTTCCACCTCGTCGCTGAGCTGTCCGGCAGCACTTGAAATGACACCCCATTCCATATAGTCACGATACTCGGCTGGCTTAATGCCTGCAACTAGTTTGTTGGCAGCCTCCAAGAACTCAGGTTGTCCGACAATCAGCTCCTTCATGTACTTACTCTGCAGTCCCTGAGCGTTCATCAAACGTTCCAAATTCAGTGCAGGATACTTCTCCGAAAACTCCTTCAGGGTAGTCTTGTTATAGTTGGCCTGAGGGTCACGAAGTGCCGTACGGCTTCTGGAAGCTTTTGCCAATGCCAACTCCAAATTGAATATGTTCCGCATTTTTTTTGTTGCTGCACTTTTGCTGAAACCAAATAGCTGGAACATCTTGACTATATGTTTCTTATAAGCTTCGCGAATTTTAGTTGTGGCCTCATCTGTTTCCAGATAATAGTCTTTCTGTCCAAGTGTCAGTCCGCCCTGACTGACGTTCAAGATGTTCTGCGATGCATTCTTCTCGTCAGCCCCCATACTGGTAATATAGAACTCGGAATCACCATAACGTGCCAATTCAAGCTGCACCTCGAAGAGCTGCTTCACTGTCTTCGCCTGCTCTAGTTTCTTGATGATCGGCATGACGGGTTCCACACCCTCCTGATTGCGGCGAACAGAGTCCATAGCCAATTTATAAAGGTCTGATAATTTCTTCTTCATACTGCCGCTTTCATAGATACCATGCAGCAGTTCATCAAGAATACCATTGATACGTTTGTTGTTCTCCTCGCCCAACTTATCGAAGGAACCATACCTGGAATAGGCGGCTGGCAGCGGATTCTTCTCCTTCCATCCTCCGCAAGCATACTGGTAAAAGTCGTCACCAGACTTCACACTGGTTTCCAAGTTTGTCAGGTCGATGCCTGACTTCAGCGGCTCCTGAGCAGATACCGCTGCTGACACAGCTGTCATTGCCATTGTCATTAAAACTGTTTTCAGATTCATGTCATTTATGTTTTTTATGTTAATCCTTGTTTCAGCATTTCCACTTCTTCGCCAAGTTTTCCCCAGACCTCCATCTCTTCGTCAAGAGCCCTTTTGGTCGATGTGTATTCTGTGACAAGTGTCATGTCTGAGGCATTCTCTGGTTTCATCAAGAGCTCGTCCAGCTCACCCATGCGTTTTTCCATGCTTTCAATTTTGCGTTCAGACTCCTTCAGGGCCTTTTCCGCACGGTTAAGGCGTCTTTGTTGTTCTTTGCGTTCTGTATACGATAGCAAAGACTTGGAAGCCTCACCAATTCCCTCTAAGGATGTGCTGGACGGGGTTGATTTAGACGTAGTCTCTACTTTCGTTTTAGCGAGAGGGTGGGGTGGTGGAAGGGGTGCTTTGGAGGGCGTCTTTCCCAGCTCACTCAGCTCCTGTATCTTCTTTGCCCTCAGGAAGTCGTAAATACCGCCTAAGTGCTCGCGCACCTGACCGCCTCCAAATTCATAGACCTTGGTCACCAGCCCGTCCAGGAATTCACGGTCATGACTCACAACGATAGCTGTTCCGTCAAAGGCCTTGATGGCCTCTTTCAGCACATCCTTCGAGTTCATGTCCAGATGGTTCGTCGGTTCATCGAGTATCAGCAGATTCACTGGCTCTAACAGCAGACGTATCATGGCAAGTCGGCTGCGCTCGCCTCCGCTAAGCACCTTTACCCGCTTGTCAGCTTCCTCGCCGCCAAACATAAAGGCACCAAGCAAATCATTGATTCTCAGTCGTATTTCTCCTCTCGCCACACGATCTATTGTTTCTCTGACAGTAAGAGACTCATCGAGCAACTGAGCCTGGTTCTGGGCAAAATAACCTATTTCCACATTGTGACCTATCTTCAGATGGCCCTCAAACGGTATCTCATCCATGATACACTTCACCAGGGTAGACTTCCCCTCTCCGTTCTTGCCCACGAAGGCCACTTTCTCACCTCGGCGGATGGTCAGGTTGACATGATCAAACACAACATGCGCATATTCCTTCCTCACGTCCTCGCAGATCACCGGGAAGTCACCACTTCTCAAACAGGGTGGGAACCTCAGGTGCATGGATGAATTGTCCACCTCGTCCACCTCTATGGGCACCATTTTTTCGAGCTGTTTCACTTTCTGCTGCACCTGAACGGCCTTGGTGGCCTGATAACGGAACCGCTCAATAAACTGGCGCATGTCGGCCATTTCTTTCTGTTGGTTCTCGTAGGCTCTTAGTTGCTGTTCACGGCGTTCACGCCTCAACACCACGTACTCGTCGTACTTGACCCTATAGTCTACAATCTTTCCGCAGGAGATCTCAAGTGTACGATTCGACACATTATTAATAAAAGCTCGGTCGTGGCTCACCATCACCACAGCTCCAGTCCAGGAAGCCAACAGCTGCTCCAACCATTGTATGCTCTCAATATCCAGATGGTTCGTAGGCTCGTCCAACAGCAGTACGTCAGGCCTTTCAAGCAGTATTTTAGCCAGCTCTATTCTCATGCGCCATCCTCCCGAGAACTCTCTGGTGGGACGTTCCAGGTCATTGCGCGTAAATCCGAGACCAGCCAACGTTCGTTCCAGCTCTGCCTCACGGCTCTCAGCACCCATCATCAGGAACCGTTCATGAGCCGTAGAATAGCGCTCCACCAGCTCCATGTAGTCCTCGCTGTCATAATCAGTTCGCTCGTTCATCTCGCGCTCTAACCGGTCGACACGCTCCTTCATTGCACTTACGTCGGCAAAAGCTTTCTGGGCTTCCTCTCTGACAGTGGTCAGGTCCTGAAGTATCATCACCTGTGGCAGGTAACCTACACGGCAGTCATTCTTCACATTCACCACACCTTCTGTGGGCCGCTGCTGACCACACAGTATCTTCAGCAAGGTGGACTTTCCGGCACCGTTCTTACCAACCAATGCCACACGGTCGCGTGCATTGATTACAAAACTGGCGTTTGAAAACAGGGGCTTCACACCAAACTCCACCTTGAGTCCTTCAACAGATATCATATCTCCATTCGTTTAAAGAGAGCGCAAAGTTAGCTAAAAAAAAACGAAATGCAAAAAAAATCTCGGTTTTCTCATGTAATTTGTAGAATTTAATAGTTTACATGTCACTTTCACTGTCAGCCACCGTCTGCCGTACATACGATGGTAAGATGCTAATTAGATGACTGCCTTCTTGCCCTACTACGACTTTGGACCAGTTCGACCACTTTGTCCTTCATTGTGATGACTACATTGTGCTCAATAGAACCGACCCCATGATTCTTCTAACCTCACTTGATGCTGTTAAAATGCCGATGTATAGGGCGTTTGAGGTAGGTGAGGATCATTTGGAAAACCTCACTTGAACCTCACTTGGACCTCACTTCTTCACTCATGAGTCAATTTGTAGCTTGAGTGAGATTTAGGTGAGGTCTAAGTGAGGTTAAAACAGCTAACCTCACTGGCTACAATCCCTTTGTTAAAAGGCTTTTCAGTTATTAAAGTGAGGTTAACCCCAAATTGTTAGAATTAGGAACATTCCCCAATAGACAGTATTTGCTTCATCGAAGGAATGTGATTCGTCCGATTAATGCGAACTACCAGTCCGAACCCGACGGACTGGCAGTCCGACGAGACGTACTGGATTGTTGTCACGATAAACCCAAATCGGTCTAATGACCGATTTGGGTTTATGTATTTAAAACTGTTGTGCATAGTTGTTGCGGTTTAGAAACGGTTCTTTTCATCGTTACCAGCACCCTCGCCTTTGTACTTTGAGCGGGCGGTATTGAACTTGTAGCGAAGAGTGACTACGAAACGGCGACGGTCGTAGTAATTCCCTTGATAAAGCTGTACCTGTTGATTGTAAACCCTGTTCCCATCACGGCTGCGGTCATATAACAGAGGGACGGTTCTTTTGTTATATTGACGTACTTGCTGTCCTGATACCAGAACGGGGCTTGCTTATATCGGTTTGAAGCGTGGTAAATCAGCTTTGTCCTGAAGTTGATCTCAACGCGGTTGATGTATTTCAGAAGTATGTTACGCAAGTTATAGTCAAAATAGTAGAGCCGGATGGCATAGTCAAAGCAAGTACCTTCCCTAAACTCATGGGTGCGGTTCAGTTTGCGAGGATAACTCTTTTCGAAGGGAAACCAATAGAATCCCAAACGGAAGTATCCGATATCCAAAAGGCACTCCTTAGCCTTGTCCTTATCGCCGATAGTCATTCCGCGTGATTCCAGCTTCGCTATTTGTTCGTCAACGTTTGTTGCTAATTTCTCCATGCCGATAACATTTGTTATGCAAAGGTAGTCATAAAACTCGTAATCTGAGACTATTTTTTTGTTTTTTCAAAGAAAAACAGGTAAAACCGACTCATTATCGAAATCTTTTTGTATTTTGCAATCGAAATGCGGTTCGCCGCATGTTCGAGATATCTTTTCTTATGATATAAGCGTTTGCTATTGATCTATCCACATTAGAACCTAGGAAATTCTGAAAGTGTAACAGAGGGACGGTTCTTTTGTTATACGAACCTAATACGTAGGTACTACGCGTAGGTACTACGTAGTAGGTAAGTTACAATCATTTTACATATAACAGAGGGACGGTTCTTTTGTTATATGTTATGGAAGCGTACCTACTACGCGTACCTGCTACGTACCTGCTACGAACCTACTGCGAAACGAAAACGTAGGTACTACGCGTAGGTACTACGTAGTAGGTAAGTTACAATCATTTTACATAACTTTGCACCCAGATTTGGAAGTGATTCCATTTCTGGGTTTCTTACTGTTTGTGCGTTTAAGAATGAGTGACGTGATTTTTCTAACGCAGCATGCAAGCAGGGAACTATCATCCGAGTGATGTGAGCTGAGAAGTCTCATGAGTTAAACGGGCCGGCCGTTTCAAAGCTTTCTCACTCACAAGTTGAAAAAAAACAAACAAAAAACTCGGAGATTATGAAGAAAGTAACGATGATGGTGCCCGACGACAAGATGGCACTGGTTGAAGAACTATGCAAGGCAATCACGGACATGGAGATTGCCGAAGTAAATGATGTGGACAGCATTGTGGAATTCCAGCGTAAATCGCCCATGGAACGATTCGACTTTGCCCTCCATGCCGTAGTATCAGAGAAGGGGCTTATGGCAAATCAATACGACTATGCTTGGCTCTACGCTATGGTTCAGCAAGAACAGCTGAAAGGTGTAGAGAAATTCCGCTCTGTTGACTCATTCCGGCAATACCTTATTAATATAGCTGTTAAGGACGTCCCTTCAAACTCGACTATATCTGGCCGATATGGTTGTGTGCGACACAAGTTCCCTGATTGGGTCTTTTCGGACGGCTGTGATGCTACGGAAGCACAGCGCAGAATAAACATCGCCAAGCGATTTCTTTGTCTGTTTTTGAAGGGGAAGTAGCTAATCTTGGAAAGAATGTCGGAAATTCAGAGCCATCTTGGAAACCTCGATAGAAACGCAGTCTGCAGCTATTTCCGGTTTCAGATAAAGTGCTTAAATTTGCATCGTCAAAGGAAAAAAACGAGTAAGATTATGGTAACAAAAATTCTTAAAGTTGTGGCCCAGACAGAACCTGTCTATGTGCCGAGTAAGAAACAAGACAATGGCCGACTGGCTAAGTCGATGATCAGGCTCAAAGAGCTTGGTGGTGACTACGAGGATGAGTACATCTGCACGATGTTCGGCAACCTCGCTCTCTGTAAGTTTGCTGCGGGAAAGACCGTTATTGCTTCATTGCGTTTCCAGACGCACGAATCTAACGGCTCGTACTTTCAGGACGTCATTGCAAACGACATTAAAAACATCTAATTATTAACTTTGGGTTGAAGCCGAGGAAGTCTCGCGAGATTCTGCACAGCGGAAAGGTGGCCACCCTTCACACGACTTCTTCTCGCAAAACAACTCAAAAGAAATGAAAAAACAGAAGAATTTACAAGTCCAGCAGATTCTGGCTGGCGAGATTGGGATGGACACTCAGACTAAGTTCCACGTAAACGGCGACGTAAACATTTATCCTTGCGGATGGGTGGACGAGCAGGTTACAACAGGCGGTCGTCGGCAGCCTAAGGGGCGTATGACGATTGAGGAGGACGGCACGAGCTACTTTAAGGCTTACCGCACGAATACCGGCCCCAAGCGCGAACTGTTGTTCTCGACACGGCATGCTGTTGTAGAGATGACACGTCCAATTTACCGCAGCGACCAACCGGGCAAACGCAGGCTCGACATGGAGTATGTCTACGTGACGTTCAAGTTCCCGAAGAACCTGGGGCTGGCTCTGATGAAGGCCCTCTATCAGGAGGAGGCCGACGAGATTATGTCTTACTTGAAAACGAGAAAGGAGGAAACTGTATGGGAGTAGAAAGAGTGATAGCACTCAATCCGAGACTGAACAGGGAGCAGAACAGGGCATTCGTAAAGGAATGCCCGCTCCCTGACTACAACGCGCTGACCCGTGAGGCGCGACTCGCCAACCTGGCAAAGCGTATCAATGACAGCCGCGAGGAGGAGGAGCAAAGACGGTTGAAGGGTTATCTGCCTTTCCGCTGTCCGCACTACACCCGGTTCCGTGATGATTACCGCGACCGTGAGCATATCGTGGCCGAGTCGTTTACCTGGCAGACCTGTATTGACATTGACGACCCGGAGAAGGTTGAGCAAGCCAACATGATGTCCGAACGGCTCGATATTGAAATAGGTGGACGCTGGCAGGGGCTGATGCTTCACAAGGAGTATTCCATCCGTCGCAAGCTGCACATCGATATCCGGCTGCCGATGGGCATGACGGTGCCCGAGGCTCAGCGTGCTTACTGCAAGGCTCTTGGCGTAGAGTGTGATACCAGCTGTTTCACGCCTGAGCGGTTCATCTATATCTCGCCTGCGTCGTTCGAGATCTACCGTGCCGACGGTTGGTACGCTCAGCTTTCGGAAGAGGAAGTGGCAGCGAGGAGGAAGGCCTATACTGACAGAGGGCTCACGATTGACGGGCGCACGGAGGATGGGGCGTACTATGATATGGCCTCCCCAAGCCCCTCCGAAGGAGGGGATGTTCAGATAGCTGATGTAACAAAAGAACCGTCCCTCTGTTACAATGTAACAAAAGAACCGTCCCCCTGTTACAAGAAGGAGTTCAAGGGCATTCCCTATACCTCTATTATCAGCGAGTACTGGCGCAGAACGGGGGGCGAGCCCTCGGAGGGTGAGCGCAACAAGAGGCTGCATCAGCTGGCGGCAAATCTACGGGCTGTCTGCGATAATTCAGAGGATTGGCTGCTGGAGGTGATGCCCCGGTTCGGACTGTCAGTCGCAGAGATGAAGAGCATCATCCATTCGGCCTGCAAGGAGCCGACAAAAGGTTCACGAATGATGGACCAGATTGTAAGTGCTCTCGAAATCGGAATATCTTCGAATGAAGCGGAGGATGCTGAGGCTGTAGCCGAAGAGACTGGCGTGAAGGTTAACGTCAAAGCATTGCCCATCGGGCTTCGTGAAAGCCTTGTTGGTGTCCCCGTGTCGATGCACATGCCCGTGCTCTGCTCCTTGATGCCTCTGGCGGCTGCATACGCCGACCAGGTAGAGGTGCGCTATTGCGACGGTGAAATGCAGAAGTTGGGTATGATGTCGATTATCTACGGTGAACAGGCATCAGGTAAGTCAGTATGTAAGCATGCCGTGAACATCTGGAAGCGCCAGTTCGACGAAGAGGATGCTTTGGCCCGTAAGCGTGAGGATGAATGGAAAGACCGCAAGAAGGGCCGCAAGGCCAACGAGAAGGCTCCTGAAGACCCACACGTCTTGATCCGCGTAGTACCTGTAACGGTTTCCTGCTCAACTCTGCTGAAGCGTATGAAGAATGCCCAGGGTCATACCTTGTTCTCGTTTGGCGAGGAACTTGACACGCTGCGCAAGACCAACGGTGCCGGCTCCTGGAGTTCGAAGTACGACATTTACCGCATGGCCTTTGACCCCATTGACTCTGAATGGGGACAGGACTACAATTCAGACCAGGCTGAGTCTGGGGTTGTGAGAGTAGCATATAATTGGTCTATGCTCGGGACCAGCGGGGCCGTCAAGAAGTGCTTTAAGGGGGATAATGTAGAAAACGGTCTTTCAAGCCGTATCCTGTTGGCCGAGATGCCCGACACGTCGTTTGCCAAGATGCCCAGATACGGGCGCCGCTCAGCCGACGACGAGGCGAGGATTCAGGAGGCTGTTACTCGACTGCGTGCATACAGCGGTTATGTTGACACCCCCCGGCTGCGCAAGGCCATCGACCAGTGGGTTGAGCAGCAGCGTGTTTCAGCTCTGAAGGACATCGACCTTGTGAAGGATATCTATCGCCGTCGTGCTGCTGTCATTGGTTTCCGCTGCGGGGTGATCTTCCATCTGCTGAGTGGTTGTTCCAAGGAGTCCAAGGCTTGTCTTGACTTTGCGCTGATGATGGCCGAGTACTGCATGAACCAACAAATAAAAGTGTTTGGCCAGACGCTGCAGAATCAGTATGTAGATGCTCAGACAGAGTGCCAGCGCTATGGTGAGAACAACAGTATCTTCGACCAGCTGCCACCGGCCTTCACGGCTGATGACCTGGCAGCGCTGAAGCGCAGCTCAGTTTCACGTAACTCTATCATCAAGATCATCTCGCGCTGGAATCGTGACGGATGGGTTGAGAAGGTGGACGCTAAGCATTGGCGCAAGGTGTCGAAGTCGGCCGAAGCCAAGCGTGACAATGACAAAGTGACATCGTGACATTAAGGAGGTATCGATATGGAACTCGTATTAGAACGCATAGCAAAACGCAAGACCTACACCATCGGCAGGCTGTATATAAAGACTCACCCCCAACCCCTCTTCTTCTGCGACACCCTCGAACCCACCTGGCGCGACTACGAGCACGGGGCGTATAAGGTGAAAGGCCGCTCGGCCATCCCCGAAGGCCGCTACGCCGTGGTGATTTCGTGGAGCCCGAAGATGAAGGCGTGGCTGCCCATCCTGCTCGGCGTGCCGAGGTTCGAGGGCATCCGCATTCATGCCGGCAACACGGCCGCAGATACCGAAGGCTGCATACTCGTCGGCAAGAACCGCGAAGTGGGCAAGGTGCTCGACTCGCGCATCTGGCTCCACCGCCTGAAGCAGAAGATCGTCGAGGCTAAGGACCGTGGTGAGGCGGTCTGGATAACCGTCAAGTAGTTTGCCGCCGATGTACCCTATAATGGTATGTCGGCGGCATCATATATAACTACGGCGTCTTCCGGGGCTTCTGGCCATCATTTTTTAACGCTTAAATTTTGTTCTTTACGTTTTTCTTCGTATCTTTGCAGCAGTCAATTCGTAAGAAGAAGAAGCTATGATTGCATTTCCGATAGCCAAGATCAACCTGGGACTGAACGTCGTTGAGCGGCGGCCCGACGGCTACCACAACCTTGAAACGGTGTTCTACCCCGTGGAGATAAAGGATGCGCTTGAGCTGACGCTGATGGACACACGGTTCCCGTCGGGCGTCGACTGCGACATCAAGGTGACGAACCTCAGCGTCGAGGGCGACGAGCAGCGCAACCTCGTGGTGCGCGCCTACGAGCTGCTGAAGCAGGACTTCCCGCAGATGGCGCGCGTTCACGCCCACCTCTGGAAGGGCATCCCCACGCAGGCCGGCATGGGAGGCGGCTCGAGCGACTGCGCCTACACCATCCGCCTGCTCAACGAGATGTTCGCCCTGGGGCTGAGCGACGGGCAGATGATTCAGTACGCCGCACGGCTGGGTGCCGACTGTCCGTTCTTCATCCTCAGCCGGCCCGCCTACGCCGAGGGCATCGGCGAGCGCCTGCAGGCTGTCGACCTCGACCTCAGCCGGTATTATATCGGTGTCGTTCGCCCCGACATCCCCGTCTCAACCCGCGAGGCCTTCTCGCTCATCAGTCCCGCGAAGCCCGCCAAGTGCTGCCGCGAGGTGGTGATGCAGCCCGTCGAGACGTGGCGCGACCTGCTGGTGAACGACTTCGAGAAGAGCGTCTTTGCACTCCACCCCGAGATTGGCGCCATCAAGCAGCAGCTCTACGGCCTGGGTGCCGTCTATGCCGCCATGTCGGGCTCGGGCTCTGCCGTCTTCGGCCTGTTCCGCCAGCGCGTCGACCTGTCGAAGCACTTCCCCGCCGGCATGTTCACCTATTGTGAGCGGCCCGCATGACGCCGCAGAGTAATAATATTTAGCCGAAAGTTTTGCACTTTCGGCTTTTCTTTGTACCTTTGCACGCTGTTATAGAGAAAGTTATTGTTATGAACGAGGAGAATCAGCGGAAAAATCCGTTTTTTGAGCCTTACGATACGCCGCACGACACGGCGCCGTTCGACCGTATACGCTTAGAGGACTTCGAGGAAGCCTTCATGGAGGGCATACGCCGCGACAACGAGCAGATAGACAAGATCATCAACAACCCGGCAAAGCCGACGTTCGACAACACGATTATCACGGTCGACGACGAGAAGGACAACTACTACGACCTGCTGGACCGCACGTCGACGGTGTTCTTCAACCTGCTGTCGGCCGAGACGAACGACGAGATGGACGCGCTGGCACAGAAGCTGTCGCCGATTCTGACGAAGCATGCCAACGACATCCGCCTGAACAAGCAGCTGTTTGAGCGCATCAGGTACGTACACCGCCACCACCGCCGGCTCACGCCGGAGGAGAAGATGCTGCTCGACACGTGCTACGACGGGTTCGTGCGCAGCGGCGCGCTGCTCGACGAGGCCGGTAAGGAGCGCCTGCGCCAGCTGACGGAGGAGGCCTCGATGCTGGGGCTGCAGTTCCAGCAGAACCTGCTGAAGGAGCAGAAGGCCTACACGCTGCACCTGACCGACGAGCAGCAGCTCGACGGACTGCCCGAGACGGCGCGCGAGGCTGCGGCACAGGCGGCGAAGGAGCGCGGCCTGGAGGGCTGGGTGTTCACGCTCGACATGCCGTCGTACTCGCCGTTCATGACTTACTCGACTCAGCGCGAGCTGCGCCGCCAGATGTATATGGCGCGCAACACGGTGTGCATACACGACAATACGGAGAACAACCTCGACATCTGCAAGCGGCTCGTCAACCTGCGCCGCGAGACGGCCCAGCTGCTGGGCAGCAAAACCTACGCCGACTACGTGCTGAAACACCGCATGGCGGGCAGCGTGCGCGGCGTCTACAAGCTGCTGAACGACCTGATTGTGGCCTACAAGCCGACGGCGCTGAAGGAGCGCGAGGAGCTGAGGAGGATGAGTTGCGACAGAGTCGCAACACACAAGAAAGGGGAGACGCTGGAGCCCTGGGACCAGGCATTCTATGCGCACAAGCTGCAGATGAAGAAGTATAACATCGACGCGGAGATGCTGCGGCCCTACTTCCAGCTGGACAAGGTCATCGGCGGCGTGTTCGGCCTGGCCACGAGGCTCTACGGCATCACGTTCAGGGAGAACAAGACGATACCCGTCTACCATCCCGACGTGAAGGCCTACGAGGTGTTCGACAAGGACGGCTCGTTCCTGGCCGTGTTCTATGCCGACTTCCACCCGCGCAAAGGCAAGCAGGGCGGAGCGTGGATGACGGAGTACCGCGGGCAGTGGATGGAGCGCGAGGACGCGAAGCGCCCCTTCGGCCCCGACAACTGCAAGAACGTGCGTCCGCACGTGTCGGTGGTGATGAACCTGACGAAGCCGACCGACGATAAGCCGGCGCTGCTGACGCTGGGCGAGGTGGAGACATTCCTCCACGAGTTCGGCCACTCGCTGCACGGCATGTTTGCCAACACGCGCTTCGAGAGTCTGAGCGGCACCAACGTGTGGTGGGACTTCGTCGAGCTGCCGTCGCAGTTTATGGAGAACTTCGCCGTCGAGAAGGAGTTCCTGAAGACGTTTGCCTTCCACTACCAGACGGGCGAGCCGCTGCCCGACGAGCTGATACGCCGCATCGTGCGCAGCCGCAACTTCATGGCCGCCACAGGCTGTCTGCGCCAGGTGTCGTTAGGACTGCTTGACATGGCCTACTATACGAAGAAGGACGAGTTTACGGACGACATCATGACGTTCGAGAAGCAGGCCTGGAAGAAGGCCATCCTCGGACGGCAGCGCACCGACACGTGCATGACGGTGCAGTTCTCGCACATCATGGCGGGCGGCTACGCTGCGGGCTACTACAGCTACAAGTGGGCCGAGGTGCTCGATGCCGACGCCTTCGCCGTGTTCAAGCGCGAGGGGCTGTTCAACCCCGCTACGGCTCAGCGGTTCCGCGACTGCATCCTGAGCAAGGGCGGCACAGAGCCCCCCATGGTACTATATAAGAGATTCAGGGGCGGCGAGCCGACGATTGAGGCGCTGCTGAAGCGGAATGGGATAAAACCCGCCCTGGCGCTGCCGAAGAGGAAAGGGTGACTTAATACGCAAACTAAGCGAAAATGACAGATAAGCAAGTTAAGCTCGACGAGCGCTACCTGCGCATGGCCCGTATATGGGCCGAGAACAGCTACTGCAAGCGGCGCCAGGTGGGTGCGCTGGTGGTGAAGGACAAGATGATCATCAGCGACGGCTACAACGGCACGCCGACAGGATTTGAGAACGTCTGCGAGGACGAGAATAACGTGTCGAAGCCCTACGTGCTGCACGCCGAGGCCAACGCCATCACGAAGCTGGCGCGAAGCAGCAACAACAGCGACGGCGCCACCATCTACATCACCGCCTCGCCCTGCATCGAGTGTGCGAAGCTGATTATCCAGGCAGGCATCAAGCGCGTGGTCTACGGCGAGAAATACCGGCTGGCCGACGGTATCGAGCTGCTGGAGCGGGCCGGGATTGAAGTGATCTTTATGAGCTGCGACGGGGTCGCAGCACACGAGGAAGGAGAATAGAGTAATATGAGCAAGAACAAGTCAAACCGTTTCATGCCCCTGTGGCTGGCGCTGAGCGTCGTGCTGGGAATATTCATCGGCACGTTCTTTGCCAACCGCTTCTCGGGCAACCGTCTGAGCATCATCAACTCGGGCAGCAACAAGCTGAACGACCTGCTGAACATCGTCGACGACCAGTATGTCGACACGGTCAACATGAGCGACATCGTCGAAAAGGCCATGCCGACCATCCTGTCGGAACTCGACCCCCACAGCGTCTACATATCGCAGAAGGACGTTCAGCAGGCCAACGACGACCTGAAGGGCTCGTTCTTCGGCGTGGGAATTGAGTTCACCATCCGAAAGGACACGCTCCACGTGCAGAACGTCATCCACAACGGACCGTCGGAGCGCGCCGGACTGCTGGCCGGCGACATGATAGTCGAGATTGACGATGAGCCGTTCGTGGGCAAGGGCATCACCAACGAGGAGGCCATGCACCGCCTGAAGGGCGACAAGGACACGAAGGTGAAGATAGGCGTGCTGCGCGGCAAGGAGAAGAAGCTGCGCCACTATACCGTCGTGCGCGGCGAGATTCCAATGAAGAGCGTCACCGCCACCTACATGCTCGACGAGAATACGGGCTACATCAAGATCAAGAACTTCGGCGACAAGACCTATCCCGAACTGCTCATAGCGCTGGCCTGGCTGGGACAGGAGGGCTTCGCAAACCTGGTCATCGACCTGCGCGGCAACACGGGCGGCTACCTGGGCTCGGCCGTACAGATGGCCAACGAGTTTCTGTCGCGCGGACAGCTCATCGTCTATACTGAGGGCCGACGCTCGGCGCGCCAGGAGTACAGGGCCGACGGTCGCGGCTCCTACCAGCAGCTGCCGCTGGTGGTGCTCATCGACGAGGGCTCGGCCTCGGCCAGCGAAATCTTTGCCGGTGCCATTCAGGACAACGACCGCGGTACCATCATCGGGCGCCGCTCGTTCGGTAAAGGTTTGGTGCAGCAGCCCATCTCGCTGCACGACGGCTCGATGATACGCCTGACGATAGCCCGCTACTACTCGCCCTCGGGCCGCTGCATACAGAAGCCCTACACCAGCGGGGCCGACCGCAACTACGAGGAAGACCTGCTGAACCGCTATCAGCACGGCGAGTTCTTCTCGGGCGACAGCATCAAGCACGAAGGACCGGAATACCATACCCATAACGGCCGCGTGGTCTACGGCGGCGGCGGCATCACGCCCGACATCTTCGTTGGCGAGGACACGCTCGGCGTCACCTCTTACTACAAGGAGGCGTCGATGTCGGGACTCATCCTGCAGTTTGCCTACGAGTATGTCGACGAGAACCGTCAGCAGCTCTCGAAGTACACCACGAAGAAGGAACTGCTGGCCTACCTGAAGAAGCTGAACACCGTTGAGCTGTTTGCACAGTATGCCGAGAAGAACGGACTGAAGCGCCGCAACCTGATGATCCAGAAGAGCCACGCACTGCTGGAGCGCTACATCAACAGCCGGCTCATCTACAACGTGCTCGACGAGCAGGCCTGGACGGAGTACCTGAACGACGACGACCCCGCCATCCGCGAGACGCTGCGCGTGTTCAAGAACGGCGAGTCGTTCCCCAAGCCCGGCGATGACGAGAAAAAACAGCGTAAGGTGGCCTACGACTACAGCAGCACCCACCGTACGATGAAGCTGATGGCCCAATGGTCAACTCCTAAAAGACATTAAAGTCAGCCAATAATACTTGTCTGACACCTTATATATAAATAATTATGCTTACCTTTGCAGGCGGAATGATTCAGACGTTGCTGATAAGCGGAGTGCTGCTGGCCGCAGGAATGGCACTGCTGCTGGTGAAGGTGCTGGGACGGAAGGACGGCAAGTTCTCGTCGCAGCACATACACGACAGCCAGGCCATGCGCGAGCGCGGCATTCACTGCGTCATGGACCAGGACCGCGAAATGAGGTCGCAGAAGAAACTGAAGATTAATCATTAAATAAAAGAACAAGGAATGAAAAAGTACTTTTTCGGTGTACTGGCCTTCGCTGCCGTGATGGCTTCGTGCAACAATGCAAGTCCCAAGATGGACGAGAAACCCCAGGCTGCCGGGGCAGAGAACACGGGCGGCATGAAGATTGCGTTTGTCGAGGTCGACTCGCTGATGACACAGTACAATTTTGCCAAGGACTACAGCGTGACGCTGCAGAAAAAGAGCAACAACGCCCGCAACACGCTGACTCAGAAGTCGAACGAGCTGCAGGCCGCCGTCAGCAACTTCCAGCAGAAGCTGCAGAACAACGGCTTCCAGAGCCGTGAGCAGGCCCAGAGCGTACAGTCGGGCATCGAGCGCCGCCAGCGCGACCTGCAGGAGCTGCAGGCCCGTCTGGAGAACGAGCTGGCCAACGAGACGCAGAAGTTCAACGAGGCCCTGCGCGACTCGCTCAACAACTTCCTGGCATCTTACAACAAGGACAAAAAATTCGACCTGATTCTCTCGAAGGCTGGCGACAACATCCTGTATGCCGACCGCAAGTTTGACATCACGAAGGACATCATCAACGGACTGAACAAGCGCTACAAGCCGACTTCAGCCAAGAAGGACGAAAAGAAGGACGAAAAGAAGGACGAGAAGAAATAAAGACACAAAACTGACACCCCGACTTGACAAAGTGAAAGGAAATGGGGGTCTTTTCGTGAATTTCTGCTCAAATGTTTGGCTGGTTCAGGAAAAAAGTGTAACTTCGCGCCGCAAAACAGTAAACCATAAAAAATTGTAATAACAAACAACATGAAGAAGTACAACTTTAATGCTGGTCCGTCGATGCTTCCACGCGAAGTCATCGAAGCAACTGCCCAGCAGTGTCTTGATTTCAACGGCTCAGGTCTCTCGCTGATGGAGATCAGCCACCGTGCAAAGGATTTCCAGCCCGTCGTCGACGAGGCTGTGGCTCTGGTAAAGGAGCTGCTCAGTGTGCCCGAGGGCTACTCAGTAATCTTCCTCGGCGGCGGCGCCTCACTGGAGTTCTGCATGATTCCCTACAACTTCCTGATTAAGAAGGCCGCCTATCTGAACACGGGCGTCTGGGCCAAGAAGGCCATGAAGGAAGCCAAGCTTTTCGGCGAGGTGGTTGAAGTGGCTTCTTCGGCCGATGCCAACTATACATTCATTCCCAAGAACTGGACCGTGCCCGCCGATGCCGACTATCTGCACGTCACCAGCAACAACACCATCTACGGTACCGAGATTCGCAAGGACCTCGACGTAGCCGTGCCCCTGATTGCCGACATGTCGTCCGACTTCATGAGCCGCCCCGTCGACGTCAGCAAGTATAACGCCATCTATGCCGGCGCCCAGAAGAACCTCTCGATGGCCGGTGTCACCATCGTCATACTGAAGGACAGCGCTCTGGGCAATGCACCCCGCGAGATTCCCACCATGCTCGACTACCGCACACACGTCGACAAGGGCTCGATGTTCAACACGCCGCCCGTGGTGCCCATCTACTGCGCACTCGAGAACCTGCGCTGGATCAAGCGTCAGGGTGGTGTCGAGGCTATGGACCGTCTGGCCAAGCAGCGCGCCGAGATCGTCTACGGCGAGATCGACCGCAACAAGCTCTTCGTCGGCACTGCCAAGGAGGAGGACCGCTCGCTGATGAACATCTGCTTCGTCATGGCCGACGAGTACAAGGAGCTGGAGAAGGAGTTCCTCGACTTCGCCGTTTCGAAGGGAATGGTCGGCGTGAAGGGTCACCGCTCTGTAGGCGGATTCCGCGCCAGCTGCTACAACGCCCAGACCATCGAAGGCTGCAACGCCCTCGTTGCCTGCATGAAGGAGTTTGAGGCAAATCATTAAGAATTGAAATATTGAAGAATTGAAGTCATGAAGATTCTTGTTGCAACAGAAAAGCCGTTCGCAGCTGCTGCCGTGAACGGAATCAAAGCAGAAGTTGAGGCAGCCGGCCATGAGCTGGTGCTGCTCGAGAAATATACGGAGAAGGCTCAGCTGCTCGACGCAGTGAAGGACGCCGACGCTATGATTATCCGCTCTGACAAGGTCGACGCCGAAGTGCTCGACGCTGCCAAGCAGCTGAAGATTGTGGTTCGTGCAGGTGCCGGTTACGACAACATCGACCTCGCCGCCGCTACGGCTCACAATGTCGTCGCAGAGAACACGCCCGGTCAGAACGCTAACGCTGTGGCCGAACTGGTGTTCGGTCTGCTGGTGATGGCCGTTCGCGGCTTCTACAACGGCAAGAGCGGCTCCGAGCTGCTCGGCAAGAAGCTGGGTATCCTCGCCTTCGGTAACGTTGGCCGCAACGTGGCCCGCATCGCCAAGGGCTTCGGCATGGAGGTCTACGCCTTCGACGCCTACTGCCCCGCTGAGGTCATCGAGAAGGCTGGCGTTCACGCAGTTGAGAATCAGGACGCTCTGTTCGAGCAGTGCGACGTCGTCTCGCTGCACATCCCCGCTACGCCCGAGACCAAGCAGAGCATCAACTACGCGTTGGTAGGCAAGATGAAGAAGGGCGGCATACTCGTGAACACCGCCCGCAAGGAGGTCATCAACGAGCCCGAGCTGCTGAAGCTGATGCAGGAGCGCGAGGACCTGAAGTTCGTCACCGACATCATGCCCGATGCCAACGACGAGTTCCAGAAGTTTGAGGGCCGCTACTTCTCAACACCGAAGAAGATGGGCGCTCAGACGGCTGAGGCCAACATCAACGCCGGTATCGCTGCCGCCAAGCAGATCAATGCCTTCTTCAAGGACGGCGACACCAAGTTCCAGGTGAACAAATAATTTTACCTTAATAACTAATAGGCCGGGGGCTCTGAACAAATGCGTTTTAGAGCCCCCGGTTTGTTTTTGTCTATGGTAGCCTTCGACCTTGGTAGTCGATGTAGAACCAGTCGTCGCTCACCCATTCCCAGTGCTCATCGTTCGGATTATTCTTCCGGCCGGTGTTCGTCGCTTTGGCCCGTCCCCCTTCGAAAGGATAGGCGTACTTGTACTGGGGAGTAATCACAACATGGCCAAGAGAATCGGCAAACCCTATCTGTCCCGATTCGTTGACAATACGGAAGTGGCCCTCATGCAGATAGTCGGGCGTGAGGTTGTCGACAATCATAGCGCGGCACAGTTCTTGTCCCTCGGTATTGATGCAGGGTATGCCTTTCGCACCCGATTCCCACACGAAGCCTATGGGGGCAATGCTGTCGCTCACGCAGTAGATGTAACGTCCGTAAGGAACGATAGTGTCGCCTTGCTCGTTGACATAACAGACGGATGAGAGCCAGTCGTCAGCCTCCTGCCTGACAGCGTAGAGCCGTTTCCCAGTATACCCCTTGACCTGTCCTGCATGACGGTTCTCGAATACGGGATCGGGGTTGCGCAACAGCTCGCGGTCTGTTCTGATGACGACTTTCTTCAGCAGCCCGTCGGCAAAGTTGAAGGTTACGGAGGCATCGCGGTTGGTCGTTAAACAGACCTTCTGAATGTTGCTGCTTACATTCTTCAACTTCAACAGGCGCAAGACGTCGGCTCGGCGCATTCCTGTGAAGATGCCTTTGTTCAGGAGTATTCTGCTGTCAGTTATGCTGGCGTAGATAATCGGGTAACTGTTCACATTGCTCTCAACCGGATACTCCTCGAAGACCAGATGGTTGCCGAAGTTCTTGAATGAGAGCAAGTGCTTCGTCTTCCAGTAGTCTTCCAATACGGTGTGTGGCAGAAACGACAGATCGTCAAGCGGTTGGAACTTCATTCCAAACGGATAGACATCATAGTCATCAGGGCTGCTGGGGAAAGCCGATAGCGAATCGCCATAGACTTTCTGCTCCCAGTAGTCGGGTACTTCTCCACTGTCTACTACTGCTTTATGCTGGCCGCAACCAGCACAAACGGCACACGCAAGGGTGGCACCAAAAACAAACTTAAAACTTTTGTTGTTCATTGACATGTTTATTTATCAGACCTTTTTCTATTTTTCTGCCTGCAAAAATACTAAATAATTTTGATAATTCAGAACTTTTCAGTACTTTTGCAGCTAAATAATTGATAAATCGAAAAACGACTATGCAAAGCGACCCTAAGCAGTGCCTCTACTGCACCAACAACCAGACGCTTCACGACCTGATGATCGAGATTTGCGAACTCAGCGTGTCGCGCGCGTTCCTGTTCAAGGAGCAGACCTATCGCGGACGTTGCCTCGTGGCCTACAAGGACCATGTGAACGACCTGAACGAGCTCTCCGACGAGGAGCGCAACGCCTTTATGGCCGACGTCGCCCGCGTGACGCGCGCCATGCAGAAGGCCTTCAACCCTGAGAAGATTAACTACGGCGCCTACAGCGACAAGCTGTCGCACCTGCACTTCCACCTGGCGCCGAAGTATGTCGACGGCCCCGACTATGGCGGCACGTTCCAGATGAATCCCGGCAAGGTGTATCTGACCGACGCCGAGTATCAGGAGATGATTGAAAAAATCAAGAAAGAACTATGATAGTAAAACCCTTTAAAGGCATCCGCCCGCCGAAGGAGCTGGTGGAGCAGGTGGAGAGCCGTCCCTACGACGTGCTCGACAGCGAGGAGGCCCGCGCTGAGGCCGGCGACAACGAGAAGAGTCTGTACCACATCATCAAGCCCGAGATTGACTTCCCCGTGGGAACGTCGGAGTACGACCCGCGCGTCTACGAGCGTGCCGCTGAGAACTTCAAGAAGTTTCAGGACAACGGCTGGCTCATTCAGGATGCGCGCGAACATTATTATATTTACGCGCAGACGATGCAGGGCAAGACGCAGTACGGTCTCGTGGTGTGTGCGCATACCGACGACTATATGGCGGGCCGCATCAAGAAACACGAGCTGACGCGCCGCGACAAGGAGGAGGACCGCATGAAGCATGTCCGCGTGAACAACGCTAACATCGAGCCCGTGTTCTTCGCCTATCCTGACAACGAAGTGCTCAACGCCCTGCTGATGCGCTACGCCCAGACGGAGCCCGAGTACGACTTCATTGCGCCCATCGACGGTTTCCGCCATCAGTTCTGGGTGATTAACGACCAGCAGGACATCGACCTGATTACTGCCGAGTTCGGGAAGATGCCGACGATGTACATTGCCGACGGGCATCACCGCTCGGCTGCCGCTGCACTCGTCGGAGCAGAGAAGCAGAGGCAGAACCCCAACCATCGCGGCGACGAGGAGTACAACTTCTTCATGGCTGTCTGCTTCCAGGCTTCGCAGCTCACCATCCTCGACTACAACCGCGTGGTGAAGGACCTGAACGGCCTGACGTCGGAGCAGTTCATCGGGAAGCTGCAGCAGAACTTCATCGTCGAGGACAAGGGTACCGACATCTACAAGCCCCAGCAGCTGCACGAGTTCTCGCTCTATCTCGACCAGCACTGGTACAGCCTCAAGGCCAAGGAGGGCACCTACGACAACAGCGACCCCATCGGCGTGCTCGATGTCGACATCTCCAGCCGGCTCATTCTCGACCAGATTCTCGCCATCGGCGACCTGCGCTCGTCACAGCGCATCGACTTCGTTGGCGGCCTGCGTGGTCTCGGCGAGCTGAAGCGTCGCGTCGACAGCGGTGAGATGCGTGCCGCGCTGGCCCTCTATCCCGTCTCGATGCAGCAGATTATGGATATTGCCGACAGCGGTAAGATCATGCCGCCGAAGGCCACCTGGTTCGAGCCGAAGCTCCGCTCAGGATTAGTCATCCACAAGTTGTCGTGACCGACGAATTTAAGACCATAGCTAATAAAGGAGGCGAGGGCTACTACACCGAGAAACGTAGCAAGTTCCTCGCCTTTGCCCACCACGTTGAGACTGTCGACGAGGTTAGGACGCTGCTTGACGGTTACCGTAAGAAGTACTACGATGCCCGTCACGTCTGCTATGCCTATATGCTCGGCCCTGAGCGTACGGAGTTTCGCGCCAACGACGACGGCGAGCCTTCGAGCACGGCGGGCAAGCCCATTCTCGGACAAATCAACTCTAACGAACTGACAGACATCCTTATCGTCGTCGTCCGCTACTACGGCGGCGTCAATCTCGGCACCAGCGGTCTCATCGTAGCCTATCGCGAGGCTGCCGCCGATGCCATTGCCCACTGCCAGGTGGAGACGCGACAGGTGGAGGAGATCGTCAGCTATCAGTTTGCTTACCCTATGATGAACGATGTTATGCGCGTGGTCAAGGAAATGGCGCCACGTATCGTCAGCCAGACTTACGACAATACCTGTGAAATCAAGCTCAGCATCCGCAAGTCGGAGGCCGAGCAGCTGCGCCAGCGGTTGGCCAAGCTGGCCTTCCTCGTGGCCTTCCTGCTGACGGCCGTCACCTCGACAGCCCAGATGAAGTGGAATGATCGCTATCAGCAGTATATCAATCAGTATAAGGACATCGCCATCGAGCAGATGCTGCGCTGGAAGGTTCCCGCCTCTATCACCTTGGCGCAGGGCATCTTCGAGAGTGGGGCGGGGCAGGGCGATCTGGTGCGCCGCTCCAACAACCACTTCGGCATCAAGTGCCACGGGTGGACGGGACGTACTGTCTACAAGGACGATGATGCCAAGAACGAGTGCTTCCGGGCCTATGACTCGGCCTTCGATTCATTCGAGGACCACTCGCGCTTCCTCGCCACTGGTCAGCGCTATCGCAGTCTCTTCTCGCTCAAGACCACCGACTACAAGGGCTGGGCGCGTGGGCTGAAGGCTGCCGGCTATGCCACTAATCCGCAGTATGCCGACCGCCTCATCGAGCTCATTCAGCTCTACAAGCTCTATGAACTGGATAAGGCCAAGGGCTATGACAAGTTCATGGCCCAGCACGCTAAGGACCACAGCGTCAGCGGGCAGCCCCTGCACCCCATCAAGATCTACAACAAGAACTACTACCTCTACGCCCGTCGCGGCGATACGTTCCGCTCGATAGGCGAGGAGATAGGCATATCGTACAAGAAGATTGCCAAATACAATGAGCGCGACCGCGATGACCGACTCCAGGAGGGCGAAATCATCTGGCTGAAAAAGAAGCAGAAGAAGGCTCCCAAGGACTATAAGAAGCGTCTGCACTACGTCCGTCAGGGTGAGTCGATGTACAGCATCGCCCAGTCCTACGGCATCCGCCTGAAGTCGCTCTACAAGATGAACCACTTGAAGCCCGACTACGACCTCCGCATTGGCGATGCGCTCAGACTGAGGTAGTCAGACGGACAACTGGCCGCAATAGGTGAACACGTCTTTCGGGAAGTGTTCACCTATTTTTATTTCCTCACGGAACAGTCCGAAGACGGCTGAGCCGCTGCCCGACATAGCGGCATAGACGGCACCGAGGTCGTAGAGTTGCTGCTTGATGGCGCCAATTTCGGGGTGGAGGGCAAAGACGCTCTGCTCGAAGTCGTTCAACAGTTCGTCGCGCCAAGTCTCAACGGGCTGCATCACAACCTCGCGGCAACACTTGGCGGGCTTCATGGGCTTGATGAGCGAGAAGGCCTCGCGGGTGGAGACGGGGATGTCGGGACGCACCACACCGATGAAATAATGACTGAGGTCGAGGTCGACGGGCTGCAGCCGCTCACCGATGCCCTCGGCGTAGGCGGGTCGGCTGAGGATGAAGAACGGGCAGTCGGCACCCAACTGGGCGGCGTACTGAATCATCTGCTTGTCGCTGAGTCCCAGAGTGAACATCTCGTTGAGCAGGCGGATGGTGTAGGCGCAGTCGCTTGAGCCGCCGCCCATGCCCGCTTGTGTGGGGATGCCCTTCCAGAGGTGGGCGTGTACGCGCGGCATCTGCGGGAAGTCGCGCTTCAGCAGCTGGTAGGCGCGAACGACGAGATTACGCTGCTCGTCGCCCTCAACGCTGAGGTTCGTCACCTTGATGTCGCAGTCGACGTCCGACGGGAACCGTGTGTCCATCAGCGTCAGCTCCAGCGCATCCTTTATCTGTACGGGGTAGAACACAGTCTCGAGGTTGTGGTAGCCGTCAGTCCTACGTTCCACAACGTTCAGCCCCAAGTTGATCTTTGCAATCGGAAATGTTATCATGGCTGCAAAGTTACGCATTTTTCCTCTAACCGCCAAGCGTTTCAGCCTTAAAAAGCAGGCAGGTGCGCCGTCCCAGTCGGGTGGCGCACCTGCGGTGCTTGATGTATACGAACGGGGATTACTCCTCGCTAATGATTTCGTCGAAGATGGGGAACTCGCGGCTCATGCCTGGTCCCGTTGCATCATCTTCCATCAAAGGCAGCGAAGCCTCAAGAATAGCCTCAGCCGTAACAGTCATCACCTCAATGGTGGGAATCTCATATATCTTTTTCATAATCTTCTGTTTTTATTATTCACTTTACTCTTTTCACTTCAATACAGCCTTCTTGCCGCCGATGATGTACAGACCCTTCTTCGGGCTGTTCACGCGCTGACCGCTGAGGTTATAGACAGCCTCACCCTTGCCAATGCTCTTTACCTCGCTGATAGCAGTAGCACCGTCGAAGACAATCTGCAGACGAGCCTCAGAAGTAGTTGCAACATGCAGGTAAGCGTGCTCCTTAGCAACAGTCTGACCAGCAGCCTTGTAGAAGCCAATGCTGCTAACGTTGTTCAGAATGTAGTTGGTAAAGCCCTCTACTTCAGTCTCAACAGTACCACCATTACCGGCTACGAGGTCGCTTTCAGCAGGTGTGTCGGTCTCGCTTGCAAACGGAATCTCTTCGGTCTTGCCACCCTCGTAGTAGAGTACCACAGGAGTCTTGGCAGGCACCTTCTCAATCTGAGTCAGAACCACCTTGTTATCCTCTACCTTAGCGGTGTAAGCCTTGATGTCGGTAGCGGAGAAGTCCATTGCTGCCTCAGTAACATAAGTAGCATAACCCTCGCTGCCAACTGTTACTTCAATAGGAGTAGCCTTTACCAGGCTGAGGTCAGCAATTGTGAAGTGGTGGTTCGCATAAATAGTCAGAATGGAGTTTTCCTTCGTAGGCTTGAGATAGAATTTCTGTGTCTCAAAAGGATTGCCTTCACTAGTGTCGATCTTCATTGTGTTAGGATTAACTGTTTGAGTCTGGCCATCCAGACCAACAGTGAATACATTTGGCTGATCACCATCGCGCCATCCAGAAACCTTCAAGGTCAGTTTATAGAACTCATTCTTGGTCATTGGCAGAGTATAGCCAGCCTGCTCACCATAAGTCAGCGTTGTACCGCCCCACGAGAAGACGGCAGCCTTACCATCAGTATAAGCCAGACCAGGGTCTGTAGCTTCATCCTTTACCAATAATCGAATGCCTTGAACCTTCGTCCAACCAGGCAGGTTGATATCGCCCGATGTGGTGTTAGCCTCAGTATTTGCGAATTGACCGTCGTAGATAGCATCTACCTCACCGCTGTTAGCTGTCCATGTAGCCGAAGCAAGAGCGTTGGTCAGATCATTCACCATATCTTTACCATTTTCCTTTGTCGGGTCAATGGCTTTGGCGGCAGCGAGAGCTTGCAATGCTTCTACATTATTATAAGGAGCATAATTGCCGTCCTCAAAACCTAAAGTCTTTGCTTCTGCATCTTCAATGGCAGTGCTAAGGGCTGCATAGTCATCATCATCAGCCATCTGGGCATACATTTCCAAGCGTACCAGGCGGAAGTCACTAATCGAGAACCATTCGTGTTGAGGCTCAGCCGTTGCAGTAACTAAAATGGTAACATCGCTACCATCAGTCTCAAACTCCACATAAGCATCGCCCCAGCCGCGGTCGAACACATTACCAGTGTTGCCCACGTTAGGCAGTTCAGTACTGACACCATTAACATCCATCGTTAGTGTCGTGTTAGTTGCGGCACGTCCCTTCGCTGTCAGCAGATATTTACCAGCAGGCAGGGCGATGGCCTGCGACATAGTTGTGGTCCAAGATGTACCACCCCAGTTGCCGCCATCGAAATATTTATGGTTACTGTTGTTATTTGCATCAGTCCAAGGTTCATTACTGGCGGGATTATTCTTATTACCTGTCCATGTCCAGTCATTATTTCCATTCTCAGCCAATGGATTTTTAATCAACTCAGTTACATTAACAGCACCACTTACTCCTTCGGCCATAGCATTCGACTCGTAGTAAGCACGGAGTGCCTTGTATACTGATGCAGCTGCAGCAGTTGCTTCTTCTGCTGTATTTGCTGAAGCCTCAGTTGGTTTCTTTGAAGAGTCGGCATAAGGCAGCTCCACACCAAGAGCAGCATTAGCGGTAGCCAGTTTGTCATAAGCGGATTTGGCATCCTTGAAGGTCTTAACTGCAGCCTCGAGCGCTTCGATTGCTTGCTCATACTTGTCAGAAGATACGTCTGTATAGTCAGATATGGTTTGGATAAGACTAGTCTTCTCTTGGCCTGTTACATTGGCATAGTCTGTATTATCAAGTGCGTCATTTGCAGCCTGAAGGGCCTTGTTATAACCCTCAGGTGAAATATAACGCTTTACCTCACCAAGGAAGAAACCATCAAGTTTTGCGTTGTTGGTCCAAGATGAACGGAAGCACACCATGTTACTCGTAGCTGTGAACACATAGTTATTCACTTTCCACGTTGAACTTTCCTGTCCTGCTGACGTACCCCAAGTTAATTGATACAATAGGCTACTCTCATAGTTGTCCTTCGATTCGTCATAAATCATCAGTTTGCTATACTGCAGATTTTGACTGTCAGGTGTCTTACCGCTGGTGTAACAACGGAACAGATACATTTTTCCACTTTCCACGCTCCACTTGCCGCGAATATTGGTGGCTGCCTTTGCTCCACCAGCAGAATACTGCAAGTAGGGACCACCGTCGAAACCGCCCTCTGTCTGGAGCGTGTAATTACCAGCTTCGGCGTTCGCCCATTCTCCTGCATACCAGCCAGTAACGCCATCGTCGAACGATCCGTTACTAATTAGGCTCTCGCCTATTACTTCATACTCAGAGCCATCGACAGTGACAATATCACCGATGCTCTGTGCACACACTGCGGAAGCACCTGTAAGGGCGCATGCCGCCAATAAAAGTTTTAGTTTTCTCATACTGTAATATTTTTGTTAGTAAAAAAAAATTGGTTATTCGTTAGCTTGTTATAAAAACGCGTGCAAATATACAACTTTTTTCTCACTCGGCAAAATTAAACAAGGAAAACTTTCTCAGTAATTAAATAACTAAAGTTTCCCACCCTTTAAGGTGATGCTGAAAAAAGAAGAATTGAGTATGAAATAGATTGCAAAATATAACAGAAATCGAGAAAAATTTCGTAAATCTGTAGTTGCTAAACAAACAAA
>JAEEGJ010005017.1_pt1 | contig 42852 bp, 25 predicted proteins | sample 8958761 | NCBI WGS metagenome assembly JAEEGJ01 (sample SAMN16246546, study PRJNA631951) | gut metagenome | biome: gut microbiome; feature: rumen; material: RS-attached | host: Bos | place: Iran: Karaj | collected 2018-10
TGCTGTTGAGCGCCAGGGCGTTGGTGAACAGGTTCACAGCCAGATTGCGCTCGTGCATATACTCAAGGATATCCCAGCAGTGGGGATAGCTGAACGGGTCACCGCCAGTGACGGTCACCTCAGGTATTCCTAATTCTACGGCTTCATCGATGATACGCTTGTAATCATCCAGCGTCAGCATGTCAGGGCGCAGGCGGTGCTCTTCGTGCAGGTCACTACGAGCTGCACCTTCATTAAAACAGTGCAGACAACGCTCGCTGCAGGCATAGGTGAGTTCAAAAGTCAGAGAAATCCGAAGTTCCTCAGGTAAGGAATCCCTATAATCGCCCGCAGGTTCATAGCCCATTGCACCCATGCAGGGTGGATTGTCCTTTCGATACTGCTTCCACTCTTCGTCACTGAACACATGGTCGTGAACGAGTCCTACAGGCATCAAAGTATCACGGCAGAACGCGACGACCTGTTCTTCAGTGGCACCTGTCACATCAGCGATATGCATCGTGTCAATAGGACATTCCCTCTTACCTGCCAGCACCTCATTGACCAGCAGAGCCGATACGCCCTCAAATGTGTAGCATGTGCCGCGGGCCGTATTGTACATGACGGCTCTCTGCACCTTGCGGTTGAAAGCACCGCAAGTAAACATAGGGCGAAAATAGGTTTTCAAACTTTTCATAAGAATTAAATAGTAGCAATAAGGGTTTCAATAAGGCGTGGTTTGGCGTAATCGTCGAGCTCCGCTTCTTTTATCCACATATAGTCATCTGGGAGCACTGGACGCTCATCGACTACCCAAAGGTAGAAGTCCGCATAGAGAATGCGATGGGTGAGCACGTGCTTCACGCCTTTGGCGATTAATTGAAGATTGAAGATTGAAGATTGAAAGTTGGGGAGGACAGATTGCGGATTCAAATTTTCAATATTCAATTTTCCATTTTCAATTAAATAAGGTTCCCAGAGACCTTGCCAGATATCCCCTGGGCCACGACGATGGATGGCCACATAGTCCTTACAGCGCACATATATATAAATAAGGTGGCGCTCACGTACCTTCAACGTCTTCTGTTTGACAGGCAACTCTGCCACCCTACCCGCATGCAAGGCCTCACAACTCTCTGCCAACGGACAGAGCAGGCAACGGGGCGATTGTGGTGTACACTGAATGGCCCCAAAGTCCATAATGGCTTGATTGTAGTCAGAAGCTTTGTCAATAGGCAAAAGCTCTTGTGCCATCGCCGCAAAGACTTTCTTGCCCTCGGTGGTATTGATGGGGATGTCGATGCCAAAGTAACGGGCGAGGACACGATAGACATTGCCATCAACCACGGCAGCAGGCAAGTCGAAGGCGATGCTCCCGATGGCAGCAGCGGTATAGTCGCCAACGCCCTTCAGCTGTTTAATCTCGTCTAATGTATTAGGGAAATGGCCGAGAGCCACAATCTGTTTTGCTGCATAATGGAGGTTACGGGCACGACTGTAATAGCCCAACCCCTGCCACTCGCGCAACACCTCATCCTCGGTGGCTGCTGCCAGAGCCTCAACAGTGGGCCATCGGTGCATGAAACGCTCCCAGTAGTCCCAGCCTTGCTTGACCTGTGTCTGCTGAAGGATAATCTCCGAGAGCCAGATGGCATAGGGATCCTTCGTCTGTCGCCAGGGCAGGTCGCGACCGTTCTCACGAAACCACTCCAATAAAACGCTTGCAAACTCCATTACAATTTTCCTTGATCGCCGAGGTAGGAGTCTTTGAAGCCGAGGAAGTAGAGCACACCATCAAGACCGATGGTATTGATGCTCTGTTTGGCGTTAGCAACGACACGTGGTTTGGCATGAAAGGCAATACCTAGACCGGCCTCCGAAATCATGGGCAGATCATTGGCACCATCACCCACAGCAATGGTCTGGGCGAGGTTCACCTTCTCCACCTGGGCAATGAGTTTCAGGAGTTCTGCCTTACGATGACCATCCACAATCTCACCGACATAGTTACCAGTAAGTTTGCCATCGTCACCAATCTCAAGCTCGTTGGCATAAACGTAGTCGATGCCATAACGACGTTGCAGATACTCTCCGAAATAGGTGAATCCACCCGAGAGGATGGCAATCTTATAACCACAACGTTTCAGGATGGTCATCAGTCTGTCGACGCCCTCTGTGATGGGCAGATTCTCTGCGATCTCCTGCATCACACTCACATCGAGGCCCTTAAGCAGGGCGACACGACGGGTGAAACTCTCCTTGAAGTCAATCTCACCACGCATGGCACTCTCCGTGATGGCACGTACCTGTGCCCCTACCCCGTTGCGTTCTGCCAGTTCGTCGATACACTCCGTCTGAATGAGCGTAGAGTCCATATCGAAGCAGATAAGACGTCGCATACGACGGAACATATCATCACGCTGGAAGGAGAAGTCGATTTCCATCTCTGACGAGAGTTTCATCAGTTTTGACTGCATCTCCTGACGATCAGAAGGTTCACCACGCAGTGAGAACTCAATACAGGCACGGGTGTGTTTAGAGGTGTTACGGATACTCTTACGACCCGTCAGACGGATGATGCTATCGATATTCAGTCCCTGTTCTGCAATCACTTTCGTTGCAGCCTCTATCTGTCGGGCCTCCAACTGTCGGCCCATGACCATGAGAATATAGCGGTTCTTACCCTGATGACCCACCCAGTCCTCATACTCATCGTCGCTGATGGGTGAGAAACCGATGTTCACATTCAGTTCGGTGGCCTTGAAGAGCAACTCCTTCATCACCTGTCCGGAGTGTATCTCATCCATACGAATAAGAATACCCAAGGAGAGGGTGGAATGGATGTCGGCCTGTCCGATATCGAGGATCTGTGCATCATATTTGGCGAGGATGCCCATAATCGAGGCTGTCAGTCCTGGACGGTCCTGACCTGTTATCCTCACGAGAATTTGTTCTTTCTCCATTATTTTATTGTTTTACCTTTTTCTTTTTTTTCCTTTCACTGTTCGGGGAATTGCTGGAAGATGCGCAAGTCGTAGTCGGCAGCCTTGGCAAAGATATACTCCATGATGTCGCTGGTGTCGTGCTCATAATCGATGGCGTTCTGTGCCTTCAACCAGAACATGAACTCCACGCAGCATCCTGACTGCGAAGCCTCAGCCTGACGCACGAGGATGGGTTTTTCTGCCACCACCTTCCGGTGTTTGGCAAGCCACTCTTCCATGTGCTGACGGAACTTGGTGATATTAGCCATCCCATCGTTATCAACCGTCAGTGAGCGGAAGTCGAAATAGACCTGTCGCACTTGTTTACGACCTTCGTTCTCCAACATGCCATTCCAATTCTGGAAGGAGCCATCGACCAGTGCATGGGGAGAAACGGTAATGATCGTATTGTCGAAATTGCGTACCTTCACCGTGGTGAGTGTTATCTCTTCCACCTTGCCATTGGCTCCTGCAGAGGGAACAGTGATCCAGTCGCCAATGTGCAGCATATCGTTCGACGCCAGACGGATGCCAGCCACCAGTCCTTTGATGGTATCCTGAAAGACGAGCATCAGAATGGCCGACATAGCGCCTAAGCCAGCAAAGAGCGTAGAGGGATCCTTATTGACAATGATGGCGATAATGACGATGGCTGCCACGAAGATCATCAGAATCTTCAGCACGCCACAGATGCTGTAGAGATACTGCCGGCGCGAAGAACGCCCTTCCGGTTCTATTTGTTTGAAAGAGTCAATGAACACGATGATGGTCCTCACCATCATCACCGTAAAGTAGATGGCTGTAAGACGTCCTACGACATCCGCCACCTTCGGGTATTCGAAGAACACCAGTGGCAGAAGTGCCCAAATGACGATGGCTGGGATAATCCGACTGGCTGAGTTGAGTACCTTACGGCTGAAGATGACATCATCCCACTTGGCCTCGGTCTTATTGGTAATCTTCAACAAGACGGGCACCAGCAGTCGGCGACATAAGAAACCTGCCAACCAAGCCAGGACGAATGCCAATACCACCAGGATGGCATAGCGCACCACTGGCACGTAATCATCCGTCAGACCCGTCAGCCCAATCACTCTCTCCAAATATATCTTTATCTGTTCCATCATATTCCTTCAGTCAATCACTCCTTACACAATGCAGCACACACTCTGTCCTGAAATCCGCGACCCTCGGCATTCTTCATAATGCCCTGATTGATGATACAGAAGGCCAGCATGTGGTAGTTGGGCGTCAGGGCATAACCCGCCAATGACGAGATACCCGACAGCGTACCTGTTTTGGCCCTCACCTTACCACTTACATAAGGCTCCTTCATGCGTTTTTTCAGCGTACCATCCTGTCCAGCTATAGGCAAGGCTGCATAGAGGTTCATAAATATTCGCTGGTCGCGATAGGCATAGATGAGCAGACGTGTAAGAATCTCGGGGGTGACATAGTTATAAAGTGACAGGCCACTACCATCGGCGATTCTGTAAGGAATCTCGCTGATGCCTGCCTTGCCCAGTGTCTTCTTGATGAGCTGACGGGCATGAGCAGCCTTAGCAGGACGCACACCCTGCAACGATGCTATCTGGAAGAACATCGACTCCGCATAGAGATTATCGCTCTCCTTCAACATAGGTTCCAGAATCTCCTTCAGGGAGTGACTGCATGCACTGAGCGTGAGCGCATCCTTAGGCACGGATCCTGTGGTACAAGGCGCTTCCACCACAATGCCCGCATCGCGTAAGCCCTGCATGAAACGACTCATAAACTCATTCTTACGATCCACGAGCAAAGGCGACAACTCTGGATTATCATCATCCCAGCACCAGCCTTCGCCCAAGAGGTTCTCTTCTTTGAAATTGGTCACGGCCACCAGTCGTCCACGGATAGTATCCACACCCAGTGCCTTCACACTCTGCACAAAGGCATTCATATCCTTGGTTTCGAACATGGGGTCCATACCACCTACGCAATAGAGGTCGCCCGTGAGCACGCTGTCCTTTACCGCACCCGTATAGCGCAGAGCGGTACGATAGCGATAGTTCATACCTAACTGATCGATAGCTGTCACGGCCGTGAGCAGCTTCATGGTCGATGCAGGGCGCATCGTCTGCTTAGCGTTATAAGCATAGATGACGGAGTCGGCCGTGAGGTCGTACACCATCAGTCCCAGTTGTGTACGTTCCAGCAGTGGGTCCTGCAGGAGCGTATCGAGACGCGCCTGTACGTTTTGCGGCCATGGGAGTACCACGGCCGCTGTATCTGTTGTCATTGTATCGACAACCGCCTTATCCGTCTGCGCCTGCAGACCGACGAAAGAGGTTGCCACAAAGATAGTTGTTACGTATTTTCTTAAATCAATCTTATTCACTTTTATTTTTTACCTTTTTACCTCTCTCAGTTTCTCTGGTACTTCGACACCAGTTTCTTGATGGCTTTGTCCAGCGTCTCTGAGGGTTCTATAATGTTATACTGGCTCCAATATTCTGGATCCAAGAAATATTCCACTTTGTCGTAATACGCGTCGCGCGAGTCAAACGAGCTACGGCTGGCAATGGGCTGTACATCCTCCGACTGACTATCGGTGACCACCATCTCGCAGGTAGCCGTGAACGAGGTGCTGAAGAGGCGTTTCTTCCAGTCGCAGTTGAAACGGAAGATGTTACGCAGGTAACTCATACGTGTCACACCATCCTCGTAACGATAGTCGACCACACACGAGAGCTCACGGGGCTTGAACCTCACACCGACGGGTTTCCTTACCAGCATGGTACGCGTGGCCTTCTCCTTGTCGCTCATATCGAGATCGAGCTCAATACGTGTAAAGGCCAAGCGATCACCGTCGATGTAGAGTTTGCCATGATAGAGCGCATATTCCATCGAGTAGCGAGGCTCAATCTTTACCACATACTGCATCCGGTCGTTGATATACTCAGGATCTCCGAAGCTGAAGTTGTAGGCATCGAGGTTCTCCTTATTAAAGAGCATCTCCTGATTCTTTACCACATCGAGCTGTACAGGCAGCACCGGACCACCCATCACCTTAATACCCAACGTGTCGCCCTGCTTCTGACTCAGCAGACGACGACCCTTTACGATTGCAACACGATCTCTGCCGATATTACGGGTGTAAGGCGTCTTGTACATATCTTCCACACCCTCGGCCACGTAGATGTAATGCTTACGCTTCATGGCCGTCTCGCGATAGAAAGTCTGCAACAGCTCGGGCTTGCGGCTATAGTTCTCAGGAATCTTCCTAATGGCTATCTCCACCAATTCCCTCGGGTTACTAGTCCTGACCACAATCTCGCGCAACTGGATGGCAGTGGGCACCAGACGTACCTTCAAGTTCTCAGTCTTTCCTTCCTGCAGATTGACATTGCGCGTCTTATATCCAAGATGCGATACGGTAATGGCCGTAGGCATCTGATCGAGTTTCAGGGTGAACACCCCGTCTTCATTTGTCACTACCGACACACGGCCGGCGGAAACACTCACCTGCCTGAGGCAGTCGCCCGTCTTTTCATCTGTCACACTGCCGCTCACCACCACCTGTTGGGCGGATACAGCCAGCGGAGCCAGCAGCAAGATGATTAGCCATAGTCTTCTCATACCGTTATGTATTGGTTATATACGCTGCAAAGATATAAAAAATTCCCTTTGAATGCAAATAATATCGAATTTTTAACTACCTTTGCACCAAATAAACAAAAACAAGTCAAAGTATGGTATACAAATACGACTTTCTCGTAATCGGTGCCGGCGTAGCTGGCATGAGCTATGCCCTCAAGGTGGCAAAGGCCAATAAAGGCAGTGTGTGTATGATTTGCAAGACCTCACTCGACGAGGCCAACACCTCGTTTGCACAGGGTGGCGTAGCCTCGGTGACCAACCTCGAACTCGACAATTTCGACAAGCATATTGAGGACACGATGATTGCCGGTGACTACATCAGCGACCGTGCAGCAGTGGAACAAGTGGTGCGTAAAGCCCCTGAGCAGATTCAAGAACTCGTGAACTGGGGTGTGAACTTCGACCGTAAGAGCGATGGCAGTTTCGATCTCCATCGCGAGGGCGGACACTCAGAGTTCCGCATTCTGCACCATGCCGATGATACAGGTGCTGAGATACAGCGTGGACTCATGGAGGCCGTACGTCAGGATCCCAACATCACCATCAAGGAGAACCACTTTGCTGTGGAGATTATCACCCAGCACCATCTGGGCGCTAAAGTGACACGTCGTTCGCCCTACATCCATTGCTATGGTGCCTACGTGCTGAATCCCGACACGCAGAAGGTGGATACCTACCTGAGTAAAGTCACCGTGATGTGTACTGGGGGCTGCGGTGCCGTTTACCTCACCACCTCGAACCCCGTCATTGCTACGGGCGATGGCATTGCCATGGTGTATCGTGCCAAGGGAACAGTGGCCGACATGGAGTTCGTGCAATTCCACCCCACGGTGCTCCATAATCCCAAGGAGACCCACCCCGCCTACCTCATCACTGAGGCCATGCGTGGCTATGGTGGTATCCTGAAACTGCCCAATGGCGAGGAATTCATGCAGAAGTACGACGAACGTCTCTCGCTGGCGCCCCGCGATATTGTGGCCCGTGCCATCGATAAGGAAATGAAGATCCATGGTCTCGACCACGTATGCCTCGACGTGACGCATAAGAATCCAGAAGAAACGAAGAAACACTTCCCCAACATCTACCAGAAGTGTCTCTCCATCGGCATCGATATCACCACCGACTATATCCCCGTTCGCCCTGCTGCACACTATATGTGTGGTGGCATCAAGGTCGATCTTAACGGGCAAACCTCCATCGAGCGTCTCTACGCCCTGGGCGAGTGCTCTTGCACAGGCTTGCACGGAGGCAATCGTCTGGCCTCCAACTCACTCATCGAGGCTGTGGTGTATGCCGATACAGCCGCCAAGAACTCATTGGAGCATATTGATTACTACGACTTCAACGAGAAGGTGCCTGAGTGGAATGACGAGGGAACGATGACCAATGAAGAGAAGGTGCTCATTACACAAAGTGTGAAGGAGGTCAACCAGATCATGGCCAACTATGTGGGCATTGTCCGTTCCGACCTCCGTCTGCATCGCGCCTGGGATCGTCTTGACATGCTCTACGAAGAGACCGAGCGCCTTTTCAAACGCGTCAAGGCTTCTAAGGATATCTGTGAACTTCGTAATATGATCAACGTGGGTTACCTCATCACCCGTTGGGCCTTGGAGCGCAAGGAGTGCCGCGGTCTACACTTCACAACCGATTATCCTGTCCACGCTTACGATAAATAATTTTCCGACCATTTTGGATATAGATACCACTAGGCATGAGCGAGCAATGATCCATTGCTCGCCCGCTTAGTGAGTAGATAGTGTCGTTGGGGATATAACGGCGCTGTACATGACTCAGGTTTGTCGGTTCCTCGCCCAGTTTTTTTTCTGAGAAGGAACCTTTCACATAGACCTGATAGCCTTTGGCTTCGAGTTCGAAGTCGTTAGTTTCGCTCAATGTGACTTGTTTCCGGCTGACGCCTTGACTGATGGTCTGACTGTCGAGCCACAAACTCCAGTCGCCAGCTGTGATGCCACTGACAGAAGCGCAGACAGCCGTTGTACCGAAGTTCAGCACCACCAGTGCCTCACTATCACCATACTGACAGGTGTAAGCCAACACATTCTGACTGTTGGCGGTCAGCCATGTCAATGTGTGATGAGCGTCAATGGTAGCACCGTCCTGAAAAGCAGGCACGGCGTGCTTCAGGGCTGACAACGTACGTAGGGTATGATACATCTTTGTATCGGGATTTGTCCAGTCAATCTTCGTGTCGTGGAAATAATCTAAAGCTTGATTGCCCCCAACCTCCTGACCGTTGTAAATCAAGGGCATTCCCCATGCCGTTCCAACAAGCACCGTCAACGGATAACGGTTGTCACCGTATTTATCTGTCAGCGTCTTTTCTCTTTCGTTGAAGTTCTGGTCGTGGTTAGTCAGATACACCATCCTTCCAAAGCTGATGTCGCTCTGGGCTGTAATCAGTTTGTCGACATTGGTTTTCAATGAGGCAGTATAAACACCACTGGCACCAAATCTTACCAATGAGGTCTGGAAACTCCAGGCATAGTCGTAGTCGAAACCTACGGTTTTCAGACGGGTCGCATCGCCTGCTATATTAGCCTCACCGAGGAAGGTGATGGTCTTTCCACGCTTGTAGCCCTTGATCTCTGGGATGGTCGTCTGCCAGTAGGAAGCAGGGATATAGCTGCTACTAATGTAGTCGCAGCGGTAACCGTCGATATTGGTCTGGTCGATCCAAAACTTCAGGCAGTCGGTCATAGCCTTACACAGGTCGGCATTGCTGTAATCCAACTGATACACATCGCCGTAATTATTAGGATGCATGATGCCATTACCGCTCTTCACGTAATATTCCGGATGGGTCGTCACCCAGGTGGCATCGGTAGCGGTATGGTTAGGTACCCAGTCGAGCCATACCTCCATATTCAGGTCGTGTGCCTGACTAACAAAGTCTTTCAGGTCGCTAATGGTGCCATACGCAGGATTCGTCTGCTGGAAATCGATAGCGGCATACGGACTGTTGATTCCACCGCCCCGGGGATAGATGGGCATGAGCCAGACAATGTCGATGCCTAACTTCTTCAGTTCACCGAGTTGCCGACCTGCAGCAGAGAAAGTACCTTCGGATGTGAATGAGCCGACATTCATTTCATAAATCACACGTCGGCCCACTTCGTTCTTCACAGAGGCCGTGTTGATGGCCTCTACGTAGTCCGCAGCCAAAAGGTGAACAGGCAAAAAAGCCAATAGATAAAGAAATAATCTCTTCATATACTTATATGTTTATTTGTAAAGGGTCGACCGCTCTTCACAGAGCAGCCAACCCGTGATACAATAATTAACTCTAATTAAGGTTGTATCTCCTCTACGCCCGATGTCGTAATATGCAGATACACATCGTGGTCGATCGTATAGTTGAAATCTCCCAACTGACTGGAACCATTATTGCTAAAGATCAGGTTCTCGTTCAGACCCGTGTTGGCTTCACCCATATCGAAGTATTTGTAGGTCTGACCTTTAATGGTCTGCTCGCCTGTTACCTGCATACCAGGCCAGTCACCGTTCAGGTTGTTTGTGTCGCCCCACATATAGAGCGTCAGCACGTCCCAGCCAGTATCATCAAGGACAAACACGGCAAATCCATCATGCTTCACCTTGGGTTCAGCGCCCACCTCCTCAACACCTTCGGCAGTGATACGCAGATAGATGTTACGATCGATGGTAAAGTTGAAGTCGGCCAACTGAACGCCGTTTCCACCGTTATTGAAGATCAGGTTCTCGTTCAGGCCACTGTTGGCAGCACCCATGTCGAAGTACTTCCAGTTGACACCATCGTGATTCCAAGTGCCAGTAACCGACATACCTGGCCAACCACCATTCAGGTTGTTCACGTCGCCCCACATGTAGAGGGTCAGTGCATCCCAGCCCGTCTGGTCGTCTACATAGATGCAGAAGCCGTCGTGAGTGGGCTCAGGAGCCTCACCACCTTGCCAGTAGTAGCTCTCCCAACGCTGTCCCCACACGTTGGTAAATGTACCTACGCTGGGATTATCGTTGTGTATGGCAGCCTCACCCTTAACGGTCAGTTCCATACCCTGTTTGGCGGAATAGAAACGGAATCCGTCAGCCAGGCTCTTACCACCCTCAAAACTGTTAGGATCCAGATAAACACCCCACTTGATATCACTGTTGGGTGCCTTTGTCAACAGATATTGTTGTTGTCCGATAGCGGTACTGTCGCCATTGAAGGCGCCAATGATGTATATCTCCTCATCGGCTGTTGTGCCGAAGGGTGCAATAAACTCCAGCAGGATACGGTCTGCCCGTGTTTCGAACTGCTGACGCTCATGGTCGAATACGATGTCTTCTTGCTTTGAACAGCTGCTCATCAGTCCCGTCAGCGCGAGCAGCGTCAGCATCAGACTATATAATTTCTTCGTCATAATGATTATATCTCTTAATTCTTAAATCTCAATTCTTCATTCTCTTTTAGTAGTTCGGATTCTGAACGAGTCCGGGATTCACCGACAGGGCCGACTGTGGCAACGGATACCACTCGTACTTGCGGTCGCGTGAGGCAGGCAGGTTGACACCATCCTCGGTAGCACGTCCCCAGAACCACCATACGCCCTGTGTGAACTTGTCGAATCGGCGCAGGTCGGTACGACGGCGATTGCCCTCGCCCAGATATTCCTTACCCCACTCAGAGAGCATCCAGTCCATATCGAAGTTCGTAAAACCAGGTCCTGGCACACTCAGGGCAGCAGCACGGTTACTGCTTGTAAAGTAGCGCTGACGCACCTGATCGACATAGTTCTTGGCCTCACTGCTATTGCCTTTGCGCATCTCGCACTCTGCCACATTATAATAAGCCTCTGCCAGTCGGAACTGTACGTCGTCGATGCTCTTGAAGCCTCCCTGCTCGTCGTTGGGATAGAGCGGGTATTTCACCAGACGTACACCCGAATTGGTCTCGCCCCAACGGGGATTCATCACCTTCTCAAGGTTACGACCCTGATTCAGGAATGTACCCAACTGATCGACGTACACCAGAGCCTAACCATCGCGGTCGGCATCGGCCAACAGGACATCACCCTTACCGAAGTTTGCACGCATCTCTCCCTTCAAGAACATACCCGGACCATGGGTCTTCGTGGCAGTGTCGTAAACGTAGTTCTGCTTACGGATGTCACGGTTGTCGAAACGCTCGTAAGGTGCTCCCAACTTATCACCGTAAGGAGCATCCAAGAAGCAGACGGGATGATCGGTGCCACCCGTGGGCTGCACATTACCCGAGTTGTCGAACGAAGGTACGAGGCAGACGCAGTTCCAGGCACCAATGCCGTCGTACGACTGGCCGAAGTAGTCGGCGTAGCCATACCACATACCCACCATGGTGCGTACGTTCGAGATGGCATTGGCAGCACCCTGTCCGTCTTCGGCTGCCAGTGCAAAGATCACCTCTGGACTCTTCACGTTGTCAATACTATAGAGGTTACGATAGTTGGTGTCCAGTCCATAGGAGCCGTAAGTGCCGTTGATAATCTCCTTCGACAGAGCCTCACACTCATCGTAGTGACTCTCACCGATAAACACCTCGGCATTCAACAACAGACGGGCCTTCAGCATGCGGTTCATACCTTGGTTGGCACGGTTCACGGTAGCATGACTGCCATCTTCCTTAGCCAGCGCTTTCACGGTCTCGTCAAGTTCGGTAGCGATGAAATCATAGATGATTTTGCACGAGGTATTCCAATCGGGATCAGCCGTTCCGGGCACCTCACTGCTGGCTGAAGTGTTCAGCGGCAGAGCACCACCCCAGAGTTCGAAGATACAGTAGTAGTTCCAAGCACGCAGCGTACGCACCTCAGCCACATATTGTTCCAGTCTTTCCTGAGAGATTCCCAAACTGGCAGCATCGAGCCCTTCGAGGTCATTGAGCAACAGGTTTGCCAGTCCTACAGCCGTCCACGCGCCCTTCCAGGCGTTGTTGATAATGGTCGACTCCGATGTCCAGTTATGCCACGACAATACCGTCTTCATGGCCTCATCCCATCCCCACTGTCCACCATTCCATACACGCCAGGTGATCTGGTCGGAGGGGTATTCCGAGAGGTGGAAGAAGTTCTCACCAGCCAGGGTTGAGGAAGTCTGATTGTAAATAGCTGCCACAGCTCCCTTTACGCTGGCCTCGTTCTGATAGTACACACTGGCATCGATACGGTCGTACACCTTCTCGTCGAGGTCTGTACAAGCGGTGAGTCCTGCCATCAGACAGACAACACCGAATATTTTGTATTTAATGGTCATCATATTATTCAATTTTCAATTATCAGTTTTCAATTAGTGAAAGCGCAGCGTCACGCCCAAGCTAAGCTGTGTAGCCTGCGGATAGGCGCTGTTGGTGTCAATACCCGGGGTGATACCTGTGGAAGTGACAATCGAGGGATCGTTGCCTTCGTAGCCAGTGAGTGTAAACAGGTTCTTGGCCGTGAGATAGACGCGCAGACTCTCAATAAGCTCACGCTTCTTCGGTGTAAAGTTATATCCCAGAGTCACATTATCGAGTTTCACGTAGTCGCCGTTTTCCAGGAAGTAGCTGGAAATGATGCCACCACTCGACTGTACATTGCCATATTTCGTATAGGCCGTACGTAGCACGTTGTCAGTACCGGCACCCTGCAGACCCATGCCGTACTTGCGCATGTTGAAGATCTGATAGCCTAAGGCACTGCGGAACAGCATGCTCAGATCCCAGTTCTTATACTTAAACGAGTTACTCCATGAGAGGAAGTGCTTGGGGGCACCATTGCCGATGTTACGCTTATACGACGGATCGGCTTGTGAAGCATTAACCTTATTGCCTTCGTTATCGTAAATCAGCAGCAGTCCGTTCTCGTCGATACCAGCATGCTCGTAACCATAGAACTGACCAATCTTGCCACCCTCTTCCACGCGGAAGAAGTACTCACTGCTACCTGGTCCCGGCTTCTGATACAGGTCTAGGTAGGCCATCTGATAGACATCACTCGACAGTTTTGTGAGTTTCGTCTCACCCATGCTCCAGTTCAGGCCAGTGGTCCACTTCAAAGTCTTCTTGGCCAACACGTCGTACTCCAGTGACACCTCGATACCAGTGTTCTTGGTCGTTCCCACATTCACCAGGATGGTACTATAGATAAACGGCGGTTGGGGAGCGGTATAGTTATAGAGCAGATCCTGCGAACGACGGTCGAAGTACTCCACGCTACCACGCAGACGACTGTTGGCAGCCACGAAATCAAGACCCACGTTGAAGGCAGTGGACTTCTCCCATGCCAGGTCGGGATTGGCATTCAGCGAGGGAGCATAGCCGTTGATCCACTCACCGTCGATCAGATAGGCGCCGTAGCTGCTATAGGTTGACAAGGAACGGTAGGCGTCAAAGTCCGAACGACCCGTCACACCATACGAGACACGGGGCTTCAGGCTCTGGAAAATGGCCTTCACACCCTCAGCAAACGGGGTCTGGGTGATTTCCCATGCCAGAGAGGCTGAGGGGAAGCTACCCCACTTGGTGTTGGCACCGAACTTGGTGCTACCCTCACGACGCAGAGAGGCCGATGCAAACAGCATGTCGTTATAGTTGTAGTTCAGTCGACCAAAGAAACCGATCAGCGTCGACTCCGACGAGCCACCCCAAAGATTGGCCTTACCTTCCTGCAGGGCAGTACCGTTGCCGATACCATACCAGCCCATCGAGTCATAGACGAAATCCTTATTCTCATTGCCGCTCTGTTCCCACTTAGAACGCTCCCATGAATAGCCTAATACAGCCTTCAACTGGTGCTGGTTCAGGGTCAGTGTATAGTTCACGAGCCATTCCAGTCGGTTGGTCCACCACTTCTGGTAGTTCACGTTGGCACGACCGGCATAACCGTTCCAGAACGATTCACTCGATGTAGAGGGGGTATAGAAGTTATTCTTCAGGTCGTTGTACTGCAGGGCATAGCTCAACGAGGTGTTCAGGTTGTGCAGCTCGCTCTGCAGGATATTCAGCTTCACGTCGGCATTACCCAACAGGTAGATGCGGTCACCTTGTGAGATATTCTCTTTCAGGTCGTTCACCGGATTGTGGATATCGGTCGGTGAGTTAGGCTGATAGTAAGAGCCGTCAGGGTTCTTCACAGGGATAGTGGGGTTCATCGTCAGGGCCGTGTCAAACAGACCGTTGTTACCCCAGTCCTCATGAACCTTACGACCAGAGAGTGAGGCGTTGAACTGCAGACGATTGTTCAGCACACGCTGTTCACCCACAAAACGGGCACCATACTCCTCACGACCACTCACGATGTCAAGACCATTACCTTTCTTATAGTTGGCCGACAGACCAAAGTAGCCGTTCTTGGTAGAGCTGTCGATAGAGATATACTGGTTCAGACTGTAGCTCACTGGACGTGTGATCTCATCCCACCAGTTGGTGTCAGCACCATAGTCCTGACCGCGACGTGAACGACGGAACTCCTCAGTCGACAGGATCTCCGGGTGAGGCTTAGCCACGTTCAGGGCGATATAGCTGTCGTAGGTCACGTTGGTAACACCTGCCGTGCCCGATCCTTTCTTCGTGGTTACCAGAATCACACCGTTGGCACCACGCGTACCGTAGATAGCTGCCGAACCGGCATCCTTCAGTACGGTGATCGACTCTACATCCTGGGTAGCAATGTTACGCAGATCACCACCGGCAATACCGTCGATCACGATCAGCGGACCGTTCGAGGCCGTCAGCGAACCGGCACCACGCACCTGAATATCAGTCATGGCATTGGGGTTAGCTTCTGCAGTAGCCGACACGTTAAGACCTGTCACCTTACCGGCAATCAGAGCCATCGCATCACTCGCTGCACCCTGGTTGAACTGGTCTTTGTTCACCTGTACGACAGAGCTTGAGATTTCTTTCTTAGCCAGCGAACCATAGCCTACAACCACCACTTCGTTCAGTTGGGCCACATCTTCTTTCAGAGTAATCTCCAAATTGTTGGTGGCCTTCACTTCCTGTGGGGTGAAGCCTACGTAAGAGATAACGAGTGTGACACCTGATTCACACTTCAGTTGGAATCGACCGTCGAAATCAGTAACGGTACCATTTTGTGTTCCCTTGACTACGACACTGGCTCCGATGATATCTTCACCGGTATCGTCCTTCACGTGACCATTGATTGTGGTCTGTGCAGAGACATCCAAGGCAAACAGCATGATCGTCAAAAGCATGACGACACTCTTCATTGTTCTTTTCATTTTACTTGGGCTTTTAATTATAAAATAGTGTTTATATAAAGTTTCATTCTTTCACTTTCTCAATCCTGATGGCTGCGCCACCGCTACGAGCCAGATTCAGATGCAGAATGCTCTCTCTGGTTACCTCTGTCTGACGGATGGTCATGGCATAGGGGTTGGTCTCGTAGTCGGCATCCGCAGCGTCTTCATAGATGATGGCGCGATAAGTGGTATCAGCGTCGAGGAAACTCAGTGGCAGTTCTATCTGTCGGGCCGTCTCGTTGGTGATGCTACCGATAAACCAACGGCCGCCATCGCCGCGCTCCCGACGGGCCACGGTGATGTATTGACCGATCTCCCCGCTGGGCACCAACGTCTTGCTCCAAGTAGTGGGACAACTCTCTATAAAGGTCAGTGCCGGCTGTCCCTCATAGTTCTCAATGGCATCGGCAGCCATCTGTAGTGGACTATAGATCACCACAAACTCACCCAGCTGCTTGGCCAGTGTAGAATGTGGATGGGTACCGGGCACAATCTCTGAGAAGTTGAAGATGGCCGGCGTAAAGTCGGTAGGACCGGCCAGACCACGTGTAAAAGGTAGCGTCACGGTATGACTGGGTGGATTACCACCACGACGGTCCCAGGCGTTATACTCCTGTCCACGTACACCTTCCTGGGTCATCAGGTTAGGCCATGTGCGCTGGATACCTGTCGGCATGGCGGGCTCATGATTATCAATCATAATCTGGTATTTCGCAGCTGTTTCTATCACCTTACGGTAGTGACGGATGCCATACTGCGACTTCGCCAGTTCCTTACCGTCCATCAGGTGTCCCACATAACCAGTCTTCACCACGCGGATACCTAACTTCTGATACCATGCAAAGGCCTCGTCCATCTCCTGCTCTATCAGACTGGCACGTCCCCACGACTCCATATGACCGATGAAGCGCACGTCTTTCTGCTGAGCATAGCGGCATACCTCGTCGATATCGAAGTCGGGATAGCTCTTCAGGTAGGTAACCTGTTCACCCTGTCCCCAGCCGGGGTTCCACCCTTCGGCCAGCACACCACTAAAACCATGACGGGCGGCAAAGTCCATATAGCGCTTCACATTCTCGGTGGTAGCACCATGCTGCGGTCCCATCTCCCAGGTATTTTGCTTCTTGTGGATACTCCACCAGATGCCGATATAGCGACCAGGCTCTATCCACGATGTATCTTTTATTTGTGTTGGTTCATTCAAGTTCAGCATCAGGCGCGATGTCATCAGATCACCGGCAGTCTTACCGATGGTGATAGTACGCCAAGGGGTCTTCAACTCACCCTCGACATACACCTTTACCCCACTCTGCCACGGCGTCAGTGCTGTCAGAAGCATCACGCCCTTCTCTGCCGGGCGCGGCGTCAGGTTGACACTTGCATAGTCTTTCAGGGCTGCCTCGTGAATAGCCAGAAACAGCGAGTCCTCGTAGGCGATGGTAAGCGGCGTACATACCGTATCTTTTTTACTTAACAGATCACAGGTATAGATACCTTCGAAATACTCAGTGTGATTACTTGGAATCGACCAGGCCTTGGCATCATGCGCCAAGGCAATCTCGGTCAATTCCTCCTGAACACAATACTTTTCACCTTTTATCTTTTCCGGTAGGATATAGCGGAAGCCGATGCCGTCGTTGAACACACGGAACTGCACGTCCATCTTCTTTTTGGCACCCGTTTGTTCCTGGAAACTCACCGTCAGCTCGTTGTAATGGTTACGTACCAGTTCGTCCTCGCCCCATACCTGGCTCCAGGTCTCATCTTTCGAGGCACACTGCTTACCAGTCATCTTGACATGACTGCCAATATTGCCATTGTCGACCTGGAATCCAAGGTGTGAGGGCAGAACTATAATCTTCGAATGATAGTTCATGGTATAATAAGGTTGATTGTTTTTCACGCCGACGGTGACCGTCACGGCACCGTCGGGTGAACTGACCAAAACATCTTTCGCACTGCAGACAGCAGTGAGACTATTACTAACTAATAAAACCAAACTTAATCCTAACTTATTCATATCGAAAAACAGATTTTTTATTATTTCAAGATTTCGGCTGCAAAGGTAGAGAGTATATCAAGGAATATCAAACGGCTCAAGCAAAAATCAAAATCAATAAAATCATGAATAACTGATTATCAATAACTTACATTTCAGACAATTAAAATAAATCAAAACGTTTGCAAGCCCAAAAGAGCCCAAAAACGCCTTTTTACGTGTTTATCATTTGGAGATATCAGATTTATTTCTTAACTTTGCCCTCAATAATTAACTCTTATGATGAAACTGCGACACATATTACTAAACTTGCTCATTGTCATGGTTCCAACATGGACAATGGCCAACCCACATGCTGAAGAACTCTGCACCTTGTATTACACGCTCGACAGTCTGATAGAGCACCAGTCAGAAATCATTGCCCAGAAGAAAAACCGTATCCAGACGATTACCGATGGCATGAACAGCCTGAGCCTGACGCCCGAACAACTGTTCAGCCTGAACAACAGGTTGTACGACGAGTACCTGGCCTTTAACTTCGACTCGGCCCTCTGTTATATTAAAAAGAATGTGGATGTGCAACAGTCGTTAGGTAATCCCGATCTGGCAGCTGGCAGTCTGATACGTATGGCCCATATTCTGGCTGTCTCGGGACTGTTCGACAAGGCCGACCGTATGCTCGACCAGATAGACATCAGTCAGCTGAGTACAGAGTGTAAGGTGGAATACTTCAACCAGCGTGGCGAACTGAACCTGTATCGCTCGGAGATGGCCGAATATACTCCCTACTTCCAGGAATACACCGACAGCTCACAGTATTATCGGCAACTCATCCTAAAAATAGCCCCTAAGGATTCTTACGACTATATCTTCAACCAGGCCACCTATATCAGTGAAAAAGGTGATAATGATGGTGCTATCAAGATGCTTGAAGCCTATATGAAGAATCTGAAACAGGGAGAGCGCCGCTATAGCATCGTTACCAGCACACTGGCCTATTTCTATTCAAAGAAGGACGAGGCCCAACTACAGGAACGTTATTTCCTGTTGAGTGCCATCAGCGATATGAAAGGGGCCATCCTCGAGAACAACTCCCTCCGTCGACTATCCATCATCCTTCTCGACCGAGGCGACTTCAAAAAAGCCCACGAATATCTGCTTTGTGCCAGCAACGACGCCAGACAATACGGTAGCCGACTGCGCAGCATGCAGGCCGCTCGCATCTCACCACTCATCACACAGGCCTACGACATGGAGCGCGCACTCACTCAGCACCGCACCAACCTGCTGCTGATCATCCTGTCGGTCATCACACTGCTGCTGATAGGTACCGTCGTCTATATCCTGTCGCTCATCAAGAAGCGTCATCAAGCCAACATCAAGATCAGTAAGATGAATGCAGAACTATCGCTCCACAACGAGGAGATAGAGCGTATGAACAACCAGATGAAGGAGAGCAACCGTATTAAAGACGAATACATCGGTCGATTCCTGGAGTTGAGCAGTAACCTTATCCTCAAGAACGAGGAGCGGTCAAAGGTACTCAACCGATTGGCGCGCGACCGTAAACTGGAACTCCTGTATGGCGAACTGAAAAGTCAGAAGCCGCTCAACGAAAGCGTACACCTGTTCCACCAGAACTTCGACACCGCTTTCCTGAACATCTATCCCACGTTTATCTCTGAGGTCAACCAACTGCTAACGGAGGATAACCAGTTTGAAGTCCATGAAGAGGCTGGCAAACTGACCACCGAACTCCGTATTCTGGCACTCATACGTCTGAACATCACCGACAACCAGAAGATTGCCGATATCCTCCGGTCGAGCATCACCACCATATACACCTACCGCTCAAAACTTAAGTCGAGGGCCAAGTCAAAAGCTACCTTCGAAGATGATGTCCGACGAATAGAAACGTATTAATCACGACTATCACTGCATAAACCGCAGTGTTTTGGCCTGCTCCATCATCATGTCGGCCAGTTTGCCGTTAGCATCACTTTCGCCATTGATGAGGTCGTAGAGTGATTTCAGACCATCACGCCCTCCGTCGTGCTTCAGCACGTAGACCAGACAGAGATATTGCAGGGCCGTGTTCGACGAGAGGATGTCGAGGTCGGTGAGGGCCAGTTGTGAGATGGCCAGTTGGTAGGCATCATCGCTGTTCTCGTCGATAAAGTGCTGAACATCACCAAGGGTTTCAAGTTTGAAGGACTCAAGCACCGGCAGATACGACATCATCGAAACTGGGAATATCTCTGCCTGGTTGACGGCAGCGATGCGGCGGTTCAGACGGTCAAAGGGCTGCAAATCAAGATAGCCCAGGAACGTCTCGGTCGACAACGGTACGTCATCGAGTTTGCCATTCTTTACCAGTGCCAGCATCTGACGGCGATAGTCGGTCGTGCCTGGGATCGACTCGACATGCTCTACGAGGAAACCGAACGCCTCTTCAAACGCGTCAAGGCATCGAAGGACATCTGCGAATTGCGTAATATGATCAATGTGGGTTATCTCATTACCCGCTGGGCTTTAGAGCGCAAGGAGTGTCGCGGACTGCACTACACCACCGACTACCCCGTTCACGCTTACGATAAGTAGGAGATAACCAGCATCGTCAGGTCATCGCTCTGCTCTGTGTCCTATACTTTATATTTTCAAAGATACGGTAAGTACATTTTCGCCCTGAGTGTACTCATATTCTATATGTTCAGCCTTCTGGATAACCAGGAAGATGCCTAATCCGCCCGGTTTTCGTTCTTCCAACGGCTTTGACACATCGGGGGGTGTATGCTCCAGTGGATTAAACGCCACACCTCCATCGCGGAAACGAAACGTGACATGCTCTTTATCGCGCATAATCCCCACATCGAGGTAATCGCTTCCAGAATAGTTCACCACATTGACCACCAGCTCCTCGACCACCAGGCGAACCGTATAAAGCGTCCCGCCCAACGACACCATCTCCTCTGCCTTAAGAATCTTATCGATAATGTCAAGAGTCTTGTCCTGAATAGGACTAAAATGAAACCAGGTCATAGTGGATTGTTGCTCACTTCTGTTGTTGTATGCATTGTCGTTAAACTCTGTTTGTTTTAAGTTTCAGTTGGTAAAGTTACGTTTTTTCTTTTATTGACATCACATTTCATCATTGAATTTATTATTTTTAACTTTTATAAAGATAAAGGTTATCACATTTTTTTCATATCTTTGCACCGACTATCATAGAACAATGAACATGAAGACAACAAAATACATCATATTGCTCCTAATGCTGACAGTATTGGGAAGTAGTTTCTATTCCTGCAGCAGCGACGATTACGAAAGCCGCTTGAAAGAGCTGTTGATTAGCGACCTGGAGTTCGGAACCTCTGCCAATACCATCAAGATGCTGATGCGTGGCGAGGACCTATCGAACTATGAAATCCAGCAATCCGACTCTGATAGTGCCACTTGGTACAATGCCTGGATAGAGTACTCCACCTCTAACATCTGCGTGAGCGTAGAGGCCAATACATCCTATGATTCCCGTACGGCTAATATCACCCTGAAAGATATCAAGGATGGCTATACCCGTTCGTTCAAGATTACTCAGGCGCAGCGCGACGCCATCATTGTTGAAGGCGATACATGTACAGCCCCTGCCGACGGTGGCGATGTATTTATCGAAGTGAAGCATAACATTAACTATACGGTAACCATCCCCGAGAGTTGTACCTGGATCAAGAAGAAGACCAGCAGCACCCGTGGCCTCACTACCGACTCCGTGGCGCTCACCATCTCGAAGAACAACAGCGGAAACGCACGCAGTGGCTCCATCAATATCAAGAACGAGGACGGATCCATCTACAGAACGGTCAAAATCAATCAGAAGTTTACGCCAAGCTACAACTTCGAGAAGACCGAATACACCGTCGACGAGCTGTCGCAGGAGATCAGTGTCAGCTACAGTTCTAACGTCAAGTTCAACGTCTCTGCCAGCGACAGTTGGATTACCATTGGCAATCAGACCGTTACCGACGATTCGAACTACGTACAAGTACTGAATGTGGAGGAGTTCACCAAGAAGAAGGATAGCCGAACCGCTACGGTCGACTTCTTAGCATACGTTCAGAAGGCAGTAGGCGATAAGGTAACCGAGGTGAAGCAGACCCTCACGATTACCCAGAACCGCACGCTGTATATCCCCGACGACACCATCAAGGTGCAGTATGGCGACAGTGCCGTCATCAGTGTGAACAACACTGGTGGATACAGTCTCATATGGAGCTCTGACGACAAAAGTGAGTTTACCGTCGATACCACCGGCCAGGTAAAGTGTGTGGGAGCCGATGGCGATGAAAAGGCCGTTATCACGGTGAAGTCGAAGGACGGCAAGTATTCCGACCAGATCATTGCTGTGGTCGACAAACCCAAGGATCTCACTAAGTACCTGAGTTGTAAATGGGATACCGGTTGGAAGGCTGTAGGTACGGACACCACCTATACCGTGGGTTGCAGCATCTCGATGGCAGAGGGTGGTCCAAGCATCACACTCACGGGCTATACCTTCTATAACGACAATTCTACCGTAGAGACCGTCAGTTGGGATGGCAAGACCCTCAGTGCCAAGGGAACCGTCTCGACTACCGACATGTGGATAGGCTCGAAGAAGGACTACTACATCGAGTGGACCTACACCTATATGAAGGATACCTATACGTGTAAGTACACCATGGACAAGACGCTCACCATCACCAAGCAGTCGTCTTCCACCTCCTCCAGCCGCTCGCGCTCCCGCTCCGCCCGCTCAAAAAATTATCGACGAAGATAAAATGTCTCAGTTATTTCCGTCCGTTTGGGGCCAACACCTAACACCATCATTGTGGTAATTACCAACGGATGTTACCTGTTATGTTAGGTGTTTGTTAGGGGTTATGTTAGGGGTTTATTACCACTTGCGGTCCATAACCTTTTTTGTTTCAAGCACTTAGCAAATTTGAGTGTTAGGTGTTGAGGAGTTTAAGATATTTCCATACGTTTTGTTGTATATTCCACGAAGGTCCATTGTTGTATAATCATGCATGTTCTGCAAGAATATGCAATCACCAAAAACGCTCCGACTTTAGACGGAGTAAAGTGGGACTTTAGTCGGAGTAAACCCCTACTTTACTCCGGGCAAAGTTCCAGCCTCTGACGTCCTTCCAAAAACTGCATATATATCCAAAACACATAAAAATTGCCCGGGCTTTCACAAGTCCGGGCAAAACGGTCAATTCTGACTTAGACGAATCAGCCTCACGCTGACGATCTTTACTACTTCATTTTAAATGAACCAAAACTAACTCAAAAACCAAATTAATCGTATATTGGAGTACCTGTCATATTAGATCCTTTTGCACCTGCGCCCCAACCGGGATTCTGCTTCAGCACAGTCTCATCGTTAGTGATGGATATCTGTGCTGGCGGTATCATCACGAAGCCATCTGTATCTGCATAACGCTGAGCCCAACTGCTACCGCCAACGGCTTGACCATGATGCATCACCGTCCAGTGTCCCTTGTAGTTCACACGGCTTCCGTCCTGACGCTGCAAGGCTAACGCTGCCTCACAATTGGCACCGCCGTTTCTGCCCGACCAGCGACGCAAATCATTATAGCGGATACCTTCACACGCTAACTCCCAACGGCGCTCATCCTTGATATTCTTCCACGAATAAGTGGTGGCAGGCAATCCGGCACGTGCGCGCACCTTATTCATCTGATCGGCCGTTCCTGTCAGCTCTGAGTGCATCAACATCACATCGGCTAGTCGAAGCAATATCATATCGGCAAAGTGATCGCCCTGGAAGGAGTTTTTATTGTTATTGGCTGCTGTTGAGTTCTCTGCACGAAGAACACCCCACCAAGTATAAACAGAATTCACATCGTTCCAATGACTCTTTGAACAAGTAATAGGCATCCATTTCTTGTTATACAGTCCGGCATCCTCTGAACAGTTGGTTACAAAGGCGAACTTCTTGCACTCTTCAGGCGCATTGAGGATTGTTGCCTTTTTACGAATATCATCGTCGCTCCAGTCATCCCAGAGGGTCGAGTTCACAAGTCCTTGTCCCCATCCCTGTCCGAAAGGCATGGTATTCTCCTTACCATTCTCATTGCCTTCGCTGTCGTTTCCGTTACGAAGACCCGTATAGAGCGATACCTGATTGGTGAATCCCATCTGGATGTTTCCACTCCAACCGCCAGAATTCATATACTGAACCTGGAACATCTCCTCGCAGTTGCCATTACCGGCCCATACCTTTCCCGCATCTGCCAGATCTTTTACAAAGTCGTACTCCTGAATAGTATATTTGTTAGTATACTGCCAGAGTAGACGGTAGTCCTCGACGAGTTTGTAACCGCCGTTGTTGATAGCATCCTCCACATAACTGATAACCTGTGATTTGCTCAGTGATGTACCGGCACCTTCCTGTTCGAAATCGAAGGGTACATCAGCAAGAGAAGCCGTAGCCAGTTCACCGGCTTTCTTATAAAAACCCTCATAGAACATATAAGCACGGGCCAGCATACCCTCGGCAGCTCCCTTTGTGGCATGTCCATCGCCCATTGTGGTCATACCGTGGTTCATCAAGTTGGCAGCACTCACAAAGTCGGCAAGGATATGAGGATAGATCACGGTCTCAGCATCTTGCTGCGGACAAGGATCAGGTGCACCTGCAGCCCAATAGGCAGGAATATCGCCCCAGAATTGTGCGCCCCATAAGTAGAACAGACCGCGCATAAAGTAAGCCTCACCCACCATCTGGTTGCGTGCTTTTTCCTGACCAGTCCAGTCAAAAGCATCGACGCCATAGATAATAGCATTGGCACGTGATATACCTACATAGATTCTTTTCCACAGATTATCAAACATATCTTCCTGATTGTACATCATATGTCCGATGGCGTGTATCTTCGTTGAGCTGGCACTACCGCCGCCGTTACCTTCATCGGCCATGATATGGTTTACCAGCCATGGTGTCTCGTTGGCTGTCTGACTGATCTGATTCATCACACCATAAAGGGCGGCCAGTTCCTTGTTCAAGTCGTTTGCTGAAGCAGGGAAGTTTGAGGTGTTTGCTTCAGTATAGTTTTGGGTATCGAGCGCATCTTCGCACGAGGTAATGCCTGCAACAAACAGAGCTACGATAACCATTGCATATATCTTTTTCATAATCAATTCTCTTAATTCTTAAATCTTAATACATAATTAGAACTTAATGCTTGCGCCTACAATAAAGGTACGGGCAGAGGGATAGAGACCTACATCGATACCACGGATGAAGCTCGTATTATCAGCATTCTTGCCACCATCGGCCGAGCATTCCGGATCAACACCTGTATAACCTGTAAAGGTATAGAGGTTCTGAGCCTGTACGTAAAGGCGAAGCTGACTGAATGGTGAATGCTTCCATATCTTATTGAAATCATATCCCAAGGTAACGTTCTGAATCTTGAAATAATCAGCATTCTGCATGAAACGGGTCGATACCCACTGGTCGGCTATCTGACCGACAGTCAATCGGGGCTGTGTGTTGCTGGTACCCTCGCCATGCCAACGGTTGAACACATCCGTCGTGTACTCATCGTACTGGTTCGTACGTTGTGCGGTACGATAGCACTGCATAATCTGCTGGCCAAAGGCGCCTGAACCTGTAATGCCGAAATCAAAGCCCTTCCACTCGCAGCCAAGACTGATACCGAGGGTTACATCGGGGTTAGGATTACCTATCTCATGACGATCCAAATCATAGTTAATCTCTCCATCACCGTCATAGTCGGTCCAGATAGGATCACCAGGTTCTGCTGAGTCGAGCACAGCCTTACCAGCATTGCGAGCTGCATCAATCTGAGCCTGATTCTGCCAAATTCCGTCATACGACATACCATAGAAATAGCCCACTGGGTGACCTTCTTCTACGAGCGACACGTATGATGAACCCTGGAACAAGGTGTTCAGGAATTCGCTTCCTATACCTATCTTACCACCATTGGCAGCCAGACGTGTCACTTCATTCTTGTTGGTGGCAAAGTTTATATTGGCAAAATAGTTGAAGTCGCTACCTATCTTGTCACGCCACGAGAGTGCCACCTCAAAACCGGTATTCTTAATGTCACCGCCGTTAATCATGGCAGGCTCCTCATAACCCAGCACCACGTTCATGGGTGCCTGTACCAGCCAGTCTTTCGTCATCTTCACATACCAGTCGAAGCTCAAGCCCAGTCTGCCGCCTATGAAACGGGCATCCAGACCGATATTCGTCTGCTCCGATGTCTCCCATGTCACATCCTCATTGGGGGGATTCTTGGCATAGGCTCCCGTGGTATAGTTACCCTGGGCGATGGTGTACATATCATCATTGTTGAACTTATAACCATAGTCGGCATAGCCTGTGGGCGAGAAGCCGATGTTAGAAAGATAGTAGAAATTACCAATCTGGCAGTTACCGTTCTGTCCCCAGGATGCACGAATCTTCAGGAAGTCGAGCCAGCTGGCGGTTTTCTCCATGAACTTCTCGTTGGTGATCACCCATCCTGCAGAGAACGAGGGGAAGTAACCCCAGCGCTTGCCACGTGCAAAATTGTTCGAACCGTCGGCACGGATAATGGCTGTAGCCATATACTTCTCGTCGTAGTTCCAGTTGGCACGTCCGAAGAACGACACGATGTTGGTTTGTGTGGGGTTATCGTAGCCGCTATGACCAGTCATGTACTGTGTCTCGTAGTTGTTGGGGATGTTGAAGTCCCATCCGTTACGAACCAGCGAATTAAGATTGTCCTCCCCCACCGTGAAGCTCATGCCCATGCTATTGCTCCACTGAGTACGCTCCAGCGACTGTCCTACCAGCACGTCGATGGTGTTCTTTCCCATCTTTGGAAGAGTATAGGCCAAGGTGTTCTCTAAAGAGAAACTGCTACTTTGTGCCTCCCTCATGTTCAGGCTATAGTTAGCACTGGCACTGGTGGGGTTCGAGTTATAGGGCAGACTGATGTCGCGGTGATTGCTGGCATTATAGCCCGTATGGAACTGTCCACGGTACTTCAGGTTCTTGATGGGCTCTATGATCCAGTAGAAAGTGGCATTGACGTTGAAACTGCGATTCTCGTTGATCGAGCTGTATCCACCGGCCAGGAAATGGTTCAACGGGTTGTTATAGATGTCGGTGCTATAGCCGGCACCGTTCTTGTCGTATGAGGCAATTGTACCGTCAGCATTGTAGGGCTCTACCAGTGGCGATGCCACATAGGCTGCCTGCATGATGTTCCAGTAGCCGCTGCCTTCTGCCAGATCATGGCTCTTTTGGTAAGTATAGCTCACGTTCTCACCAATGGTGATGATTTCATGATTCTCACCTATCAGGTCCTTGCCTTTCAGCAGTACATGCTCTGAGTTGATACGACCACCGTAACGTTTGTAGTTCGATGCATTGTCGCCACCCATGATACCCTCGTTCGAGCTGTAGTTCAACGATATTGAGAACTTTGAATTCTCAGAACCGCCAGTCAGCGTAGCGGCATGGCTGAACTGCAGGGCGTTCTTGTTCTCGTATTCCTTCACCCAGTCAGTTCCTGTCCAGCCACTGTTTACCTTCGAAAGGATATTGGCTGGCACCAGATTTGCCCAGTTGGTAGTTTCACCAAAGGTATTCTGATTGGTCTCGTCGATTATCTGCATATACTGCTGAGCATTCAGCAGATCGGGCACCTTATAAGCGTTTGACCAGCCCACATAGCCGTCATACTGCAGTTGTATCTTACCAGCCTTTCCCTGCTTGGTGGTAACCAGAATCACACCATTAGCAGCACGGGCACCATAGATGGCTGCAGAGGCTGCATCCTTCAGCACATCAATACTCTCGATGTCATTAGGATTGATACCGTTCAGTCCATCGTCGGCCGTACCAGCATTGATACCGTCGATGATAAGCAATGGAGAAGAAGTACCAATGGTACCCACACCACGGATGTTGACCTTAAAGCCCTTACCAGGCTGTGTAGAGCTCTGTGTAATCTGAACGCCTGGTGTACTCGACTGCATGGCGGTCAGTGCGTTAGTAGTGTTCAGTTTGGCTATATCCTCACCCTTTACCTGTACAGTTGCACCTGTAACCAGCTTTTTCTTCTGGACACCGTAACCTACAACTACCACTTCTTCCAGCAAGGCGTTGTCGTCCTTCATCGTAATCTGGAAGTTGTCGCGGTTGCCTGTCTTGATCTCCTGGGTCTCGTAGCCCACGAACGATACAACAATCGTTGCACCAGGTTTCACGTTGAGTGAGAAGTTACCATCAAAATCGGTAATGGTTGCATTGGTGGTACCTTTCTCCACAATGCTGGCTCCAATAACGGGTCCCGTCGCATCTACTATGGTACCACTGATTTTCTTGGTTGCCTGTTGAACCTCATTGACTGAAGTCGAGGCATTTGCGTTCGGCGAGTAGGAAAGGCCTGCCAAGGCAAGCATTCCTACCAGAATTGCCGTTCTCCTTACTTGTTTCATACTTTAGTTTTAGTTTATAATTAATAATGATTGAGATATATAGTTTTTTCGTTTAATTGATTGAATTAATCAGGTTGATGTACCAGTCGCGCAGATCGCTCCACTTATAGTAAGGATAGCTCTCAGTCTCCACAGGCATACTGACTTCTGCGCCGTTCAACAGGCACTTCACCAGTATATCATCTTGAGCACCCTGTCCACGATAGAATATCAATTGTATATTTGCAGCCTTACAGGTCTGCCAGTTCTGGTAGGTGTTCTTCACCTCATACGGATCTTCAGGGTCACGATTTGTGCCATTAAGCCCCATCAGTATCGTCAGAGGTCCCAGGTAGGTGTCATGGCCAAAGCGCAGATCAGCCAAGTGATCGCTCTTTCCTGCTATCACGTCATCGGCCTTTCTGATGATATCCTGAAGAATGGGAACCACATTATACTGCGGACTGAACACCCATGAATAAGTGTGAAGGTTCGAGTATTCCCATCTGTTCACGATCTCCTCGTCGGTCACAATGTTACCCATCAGTCCATCATGGTTAATGTTAGGTAGCGAAGTGTACAGCCTCAGCAAGTCATCGGCAATACGCGATGCGCCACCAGGCAGTCCGTCGGTAGAGGTGAACACCCGCTGAATGATCTTATCTGGCAGTGAGTCGGTGAATACAAACTTGTCTTTGTTAGCCTCCCAGCGAGGAGTTACTCGTTTGTAGCTGTGCTTAATGGGATTCTCACCGTCGTCGGGCACCACTGCGTCGAGTGTGAATCGCGACGACTGCTCTCTTATCTCTAACGCTGGATTACACTGCACCAGCTCCTGACAGAAGGCCGACATGCTCATGACACAACGTCCCGATAGTGATGAGATGGCCAACACATTGCCACCCTTCTCGAACACCTTTGTAAAGCGGTTATACATCTTACGAGCTATCCCCTGATGCTGGTCCCAACCCAGCTGTGTCAGTTCAGTAGCGCCTGTCATCAGTTCGTCCTTAATGGCCATAAAGCGATCGTAGAAGGCCTCACCTTCTGGAGTCAGTTGCCGACGCTCATGTGCCAGCGTCACCACTGTATCAAGATCCAGATAAAGTCGTTTCTCCCAGTAATAGCGCGACCCATGACGTCCATAGTGGCTGATGTAGAACGGCTCGTAGCCACTTGGGGCCTCTGTCATCCGGAAGGTGTCTACCGGATAAGGACAGTCGCCTCCGTATGCTTTTTTAGGGTCAGTTTTCAACTGGTTAAGGACTGAGTTCTCCTGTGCTGATGCTGAAATGGTTATCAGCACCAACATCAATGTTAAAAGTTTTTTCATTGCTTGTTGTTATTTGTGGTTTATGTTACTTTGCTCTTGTATTCTTCAGGAGTCACCCCAAACTCCGCCTTGAAATATTTCGAGAATACACGGGGTGAGTTAAAGCCTACCTGATAGGCTATTTCCGAGACGTAAAGACCGCTCTGTTCCAGCAACTGCTTACCGCGTTTCAGGCGTAACAGTCTGATGAACTGTATGGGCGTTCTACCTGTGAGGTGCTGCAGTTTCTTGTAGAGTTGCGACCTGTGTACTCCCATTTCGCTGCTCAGCTCCTCCACATTGAAGTCGGAATCTGATATATGGTTTTCCACCAATGATATGGCGGTGGTTATGAATTGTTCGTCGAGTGATGTCACAGTGATTTCTGAGGGTGAAATATCAATCTCGTTCTTGAAACGCTGATGCTGTTGCTGACTGCGTTCCACCAGGTTATGTACGCGCTGCAGCAGAATGTCCATGCTGAAAGGCTTCACTACATAGTCGTCGGCACCGGCTTCCAAGCCTGCCAGCTCGTCAACACTCTGCGACTTAGCCGTCAGCAGTATCACGGGGATGTGTGAAGTAGCAATGTCCGACTTCACAATACGGCAGAGTTCCAGTCCGTCCATCTCGTCCATCATCACATCGCTGATAATGATGTCCACATCATTCGTCTGCAACTGCTCCAGAGCTTCCTTACCATTCGAGGCACTCACCACATTATAGGAATCGGCCAATCCTTGTCCTACATAGGTCAAGAAATCGCTGTTGTCATCCACCACCAGTACGGTTGTCTCATGCTCCTGTTCAGCGGTGGCCTCGATATCAGTTTCGTCGTGCTCATTTGTATGTATAGGCAGTGTGATACTGAACACGGTGCCCTGCTTACCCTCGTTGTCACTAACGGTTATCTCACCCCCATGCAGACGCACATATTCTCTTACGATATGTAAACCTATGCCACTGCCTATTGCCTGCAGGTTGTTGTTGCTCGATTGGTAGAAACGATTGAAGATTAGCGGCTTCTCCTCGTCGGGGATACCCATTCCTGTGTCGGCCACCTGTATCACAGCATGGCCATCGGTCACATCCAGGCTTACTATGATGCTGTCACCGCTCTTGCTGAACTTAAAGGCGTTCGAGAGCAGGTTCATCATCACCTTGGTCATCTTGTCCTTATCGAACTGCATCTCCAGCTCTTCCACCTTCGGGAGGAAAGTCAGGTCGATACCTTCCTTCCGGGCCTTCAGTCTGAACGATTCGCAAACAACGTTAATAATTGGTATGATGTCACCATCGGTCATACTCATCCGCTCATTGCCAAGCTCCAATCTACGGAAGTCGAGAATTTGGTTTACCAACGAAAGCAAGAGGTCGGCATTCCTGCGAATCATACCCAGCATCGACTTCGAGGCGGCATCTTCGGTTTTCTTCTCCAGATCCTCCACGGGCCCGATAATCAACGACAGCGGCGTACGCAGATCGTGACTAATGTTGGTAAAGAAACGCATTTTGATTTCGTTCAGCTGTTTCTCCTGTGCCTGTTGCAGTTCCAGCTGTTGTAGTTTCAACTTGTATGCACGCTTATTCCTATAATAACGGTACAAGCCCCATAGTGCACAAGCTATTGCAGCCAGATATACGAGGTAAGCCCACCAGGTACGCCACAGCGGCGGATTAATGGTTATGCTGAGCAGAAGGCTTTCCTGCGAATCTTGCGTCTTGGTATAGAGCTGATATTTGCCCGGAGGTAAATTCCATAGTATAATAGAATTATCGTCTATTGGCTGCCATCTGTCTGAAAGTCCGCGTAACTGGTAATAGAACCCGTTGTTCATGGTCTCTTCCTCAAACAGGCTGGAACACTCTACCAAGATATCGTTTTCATTATATTCCAGGTTAAGCTCCCTGGTGTATATCACGTCGTTATGAATCAATTCCCTTCCATTCAAAGGCTGATTGGGCGACAGCAACTCATTGGTAATACTGATGTTGCCGATAGCCATAGGTTTCTCCTCTGCCCGGGTATTGATCTGAGCCAACAGCCTATTCAGGTTAATACACTGATAACCATTATCGGTTCCCAACCAAAGTCGGTTGTTCCGGTCTATCAATATTGCCCCAGGATTATAGTATATATCGGCATCCTCGGGATTTATCATAAATATGTTATAGTCCCATGCGGTAGGGTCCTTTCGGCTATGAGACAATCTTACTAGTTTATTGCCACTTACGGCCCACAGATTACCATTTCTGTCGAGGGCTGCATTCTTTGATGGATGGCGGCCTATGGCTGCTGGTAGACTGACGTGTTTACCCTGAGGGTCGAGAACGGCCATACCCAGCACATGATCGGTTTCTCCCAAGAGGTACACATAGTTCTTATCGTCTATGCAACCATGCTTGTAGTTACCATCACACACCTTATTCCATCTTCCATGAATATCCATGGTGTAGAAACCGTTGGTGCTGATGGCATACAACTTATGATCAGAATATTTCAGATCGAACACAAAGCGGGCCTCCAATTGTGTGTCAGTCGTTTTGCCAGTCTTTACGTCAAGTTGCCATACGCCCTTCTGCTGAAGAGCCACATAGACTTTGCCTTCTGGTCCGAAAGCGATGGCATAGGGCGACTCGCCCTTGAAGAAGGTCTGTTCACTGCCATTGCTACCAATTCTTAGTAGTCCTTGTTTATAAACACCAGCCCATAAAGCGTCGTCGGCATCGGTCTTAAGTACACTGATTGAGGCATTACCGGTTTTCTTAATCCATTTCCCGTCAGTCAATGTGGTATAGTAGATACCGCGGTCTTCGAGTCCCATCCACAGTCCTTTTCCATCCTGCGTTTGTGCAAACGAGAGCACATCGGTCATTGCATTCGGATTCGTCGGGTCGGACACCTGATGGAGCATACCATAGTTTAATTCCTTGTTATAGAGTGACAGACCGCCTTTTGAGTAGCCTATCCACATCGTCTCGTTGGCTTGCTCATAGTGCAACAAGTATATTTGGTCGTCTTTCAGACTGTTTACGTCACCAAATTGATGCAACAGGTGTTGCCTGATGGTCAGGTCAATATCACATATATAGATACCATCGTTCTCCAATCCTATCCATATTTTACCATCAGGGCCAGACTCTATAGCCGCCACCGTCGATGGAAACTCCACCGATGTAATCCATTGCTGGCTCTTATACGTGTACAATCTCACACGGCGATTGTCGTTCAGCCACACATTGTTTTGATCATCCACCAACATCGGAGTCAGGAAGGTGTTCACCTCGCTGACGAGGGACACCTTCCGTATCATCTCCTTGGTTTTTGCCGAGAAGAAATACAGGTTCCTCGTAGTCAGCACCACATAGGCCTGCAGGTTCTGCTTCACATTCACAATCTTTTCGTCGGTCGTGCCGAACAGCAGCTTCTCAACATTCTTATGGTTAAGGTTTATATAGTATAACTTATTGTCCTGCCAGGTCAGGCAGTTGTGCTCTTTTACGTTCACAAAGAGGTCTTTGTTTCTTACGTTGATGTTCATCTCCTTCATCACACGGTCCACGTCGGGCGTAAACTCATTGTTTTTAGGATTATACATCATAACTTTCCGGCTATGAGTATTCATCCACAGTCTTCCAGCCATATCCTCATAAATGCCGTCTATGCCCGTCAACATACCCGGATGATGTCGGTCGTAGCCACTGGGGGTTCTGCTTTCCAGCTGCGGCAGTGTAAACAACCCGAACGATGTACCCACCCACATATAATTATTGGCGTCACGATACACACTCTTGATTCTGTATCCTTTAGTATTAATATGGTAAAAGCGCAGGTTTTCCTGGCCGTAGCTCAGAAGCCAGCCAAGAACCAACATCAGAAGTATGGATAAATATCTCCTCATAATCTGCACTTTATTACTACTTAAGATAAAATTTTTTAATTATTCCGGTGCAAAGATAATCATTTTGATGGTAATAACAAAGAAAGATTGTTGACGGATTATGCATTAAATGTTGCCACCCGCCAAAAATCTACAAACAATACACCTCAAAAGAACAAATAGCACACTTCCATTGGCAGAATCATACCAATGGCTATACCACAAAAAAAGAGAATGGAATTATTTTAAATGATATAGGGATGGGCGACGTAGTTCCACATGGCGCTACGAACGTCGATCATGTATTTCAGGTTATGGAAATTGTCGATCACCCAACGACCATCTTCATAGACGAGGTCTACGCGTGCTGGAGTATAAGTATCATCCTCGTAGACAGTAAAGGCAACGGAGGCGCGTTTCACAGGACTGAGCAAGTCGACATATTCAACCTCAAACTCATCGAAAGAGGGAAGCGTACCGGAATAGCGTGTCATCGCCCAATGATCAATCTCAAAGAAGAGTGTTCCTGTCTGCTCTTCCTTATAACGGACCGTCATCAGCAAATTGTTCCATGACTTTGAACAAAACACCTTGTCGAATAGTTCATTCTCATAGGAGCCACCACGAATCATATACTCTGCCCTGAGCAAGCGGTAGATGTTCTTAACCTGATTGAGAACAACGCCACGCTCCGCCTCCTCACTCATCTCTGAGGTCAGAGAGTCGGGGGTTACCAAACTGACGGTATCCTCCTCGACGGTCGTAACAACCTGATTTGACTGATTGCTACGATCGTGACAACCGGTCGTCAGCACGGCCAGCATCATGCCCCAAAAGGCTGTTTTTATGATTCCTAATTTACTCAAAAGAACAATACGGTTGCTAATCATTGATTAATTTCGGCTGCAAAGTTACGATAATAATTCGAAACTTGCAAGCATTTGGCAAAAAAAAAATAAAAAAGTCCTGAAACAATTGACTTCAGGACTTTTTTTTATGGATTTACTTGAACGGATTACTTCGTACCACCACCGAGGGCGATGTAGAGGGAGATGATGGACTGAGCACCCTTGTACATGTTGGCAGCCTCGTTGAGCTGGGCACTGAGGAGCGACTCCTGAGCGGTGAGCACCTCGATGTAGCTGGCCTTACCATTGTCCATCAACTCGTGAGTACCGATATAGGCTTCGTGGAGCACCTCCACCTGACGGTGGTAGAAGGCGTGATTCTCACGGGCATCCTGGCAGTCGGCAATCGCCTCATTCACCTGATTGCCGGCATCAACGATAGCCTGCACATATTTCTTCTTCAGGTTCTCTTCGGTCAACTTGCTGATCTTGTAGTTGGCATTGATCTCGCCGCGAGCGAAAATGGGCTGCGAGAGGGATCCTACGAGCTGCAGCAGCAACTTGCTGGGATTGACCAGACCGCTGTTGTTAGTCCATCCAGCCTCGCCAGTGAGCGTGATGCTGGGATAGAAGGCGGCACGGGCGGCCTGAACATTATAAAAGGCTTCCTCCATGTAGTAGTTGGCCAAGCGGATATCAGGCCGGCGTTCCAGCATCATGGCGGGCACTCCGATCTTCATGTAGCGCTCCTCGAACAGGCGCTGACCTTCAGAGGCCGAGTGATAGTCCTCATCAGCGCTCCAATGAGAGCGTTCGATGTGCTGTGGTGTGATGCAGAGCAGACTGCAGATATCGTTCTCCACAGAACGTATGCTACGACGCGTGCTAACAATCTGCAGCTTCACACTGAGCCACGACGACTCCTGCTGGTTGACAGCCGTCGAGAAGGTCTTTCCGTTCTCGTAGAGAGCCTGTTGCGTATCCAATGACACTTTCCACAGACTGTCGGTTTCGAGAAGGATGTCCAACTCGCGGTCGAGCAGCTGCAGATAGAAGTACTGCTGGGCAATGGCACTGATGAGGTTCGAGCGTGTCGACTCCTCAGCCATCTGCGACTGCAACAGGACTGCCTTGGCAGCGCGTTTCTTATTGGTGTTCGAACCAAACACGTCGATATCCCACGACACATCCAGCGGCAGAGTGTAGCTCTTGGTGGCTTTCGCCCCGTCGAAACTTGAGAGGGCGCCCTGCGGCGAGAAGTAGAGCGACGGCAGGTAGGCCAGTTTTCTGGCCTTCAGCGCTATCTCACTCTTCTCAACATTGATACGAACGGTAGCCATGTCGGTATTGTTGGCCAAGGCCTGCTCAATCAACTGCTGCAAAAGGGGATCGGTAAAGAACTCACGCCACGACATCTCGGCGATCGACGTTTCTCCCATGGCCGCCTTGATGCCCTGGTCGTTACCAAAGACATCGGCGGATTCCTCCACAGTCTTCTCATATTTATTATATAAGCCGCACCCCGTGAGCATCAGGCTCACGGCTGCAACTATGAAGATATTGCTTAATCTTTTCATCTTTTTACTTTTTTACCTTTTTATTCTTCTACCTTCTCTACTTTCACGCCTTGGTATTTCTCGTGCAGTTTCTGGAACACGATGAAGAAGGCCGGTACAACGAAGAGCAGGGCAATGGTACCAACGCTCATACCGCCAATGACACCCAGGGCCAGGGCACGGTTACCGTTGGCACCGGCACCACCCTCGATTACGAGCGGTATCATACCGATAATCATCGTGGCCACTGTCATCAGAATGGGGCGCAGACGCTCCTTACAAGCCTCGAAAGCTGCCTCACTGATGGTCATGCCCTGAGCACGGCGCTCAGTAGCAAACTCAGTAATCAGGATGGCCGTCTTAGCCAACAGACCAATCAGCATGATGACACCCGTCTGCAGATAGATGTTATTGTCCATACCAGGCAGACCCAACATATTACCGAAGAAGGCAAAGATGAAGGCACCCATCAGTCCGAACGGTACGCTGAACAGCACAGCCAACGGTGTGAACCACGAGTTGTAAAGCGATGCCAGGATGAGGTAAATCAGGATGGCACAGATCACGTAGATAAGGGTGGTGGCATTAGAGCCTGCAGCCTCTTCCAACTCGCGCGACATACCACTATACTCGTAGGTGGCTGTTGAAGGCATCTCCTCCTTAAACACCTCGGCAATGACTTTGTGGGCATCACCCTCGGTATAACCGCTTCCTGGAGAGATATAGCAGGTGATGCTCTGGAACAGGTTGAAGTGCTCGATGTTTGGCGGACCAACAATCTCCTTCAGTGTCACAAACTCGGAGATGGGCGCCATCTTACCGTTGCCCACCTGCACGAAGATGTTGTGCAGCGACTGCGGGTCGAGACGGTATTCGGGCGAGGCAGCAGCCATGATGCGGTAAACCTTACCAAACTGGTTGAAGTTACCGATATAGGCGCCACCACAGAAGGTACCAAGCGTATTGAGCACGTCGGCAGGTGTCACACCGGCACGGTCGCACTGGGCGGCATCTACATCCACCTGATATTTCGGGAAGCGCTCAGAGTACGTCGACATGGCAGAGGCTATCTCCGGGCGCTCAGCCAGTTTGTTCAGGAAGTGCTCGGTCTGTTTGGCAAACTCCGACAGGTTGCCATCGGTGGGATCCTCCACAATCAGGCTCACACTGTTACTCGTTCCATAGCCGGGAATCTGAGGCAACTCGAAGGGCAGCACCTGTACATCCTTGATGTCTTGACAATCAAAGTAGAATCGATACATGACAAGGGTCAGCAGGTGGTTCATGCCAGGACGCTCGTCCCAGTTCTTCAGACGAACGATGAGGGTGGCGAAGTTGGAACCGGCACCTGAGTACATACCGTAGCCACAGCATACGGCGAAACTCTCCAGTTCAGGAATGTTCTTCACCTTAGCCTCTACTTGTTTCACCATCTCACGGGTCTGCTTCAGCGTGGTTCCTTCCGGTGCACGCAACTCAGCCATGAACACACCCTGGTCCTCCTGAGGTACAAGACCTGAAGGCAGGCTCTTCATGAAGAACACCAGCAGCACGGCAGCCAGTGCCAACAGGCTCCATGCCATGACAGGGCGCTTGATGAATTTCTGAACAGCCTTGCTGTATTTGTTGTAGATGGCGTTATAGCTCACGGTGTAGGCCTTCTTCGTGTAGTAGGTCAGGCCCTTGCCCTCCTGCTTGCCTTCTTTCATGCGCATCATGATGGCACAGAGCGCAGGACAGAGTGTGAGGGCCGATACACACGACAGACCGACAGAAGAGGCAATCGTCACACCAAACTGGGTGAAGAACGTGCCTGAGGTGCCGGGCATAAAGGTTACGGGAATAAACACAGCCATAAATACCAACGTACACGATACCACGGCTACCGACACCTCGCTCATGGCCTGACGGGTGGCTTCACGGGCATCGCTGATACCACCCTCCATCTTCGCCATGACGGCCTCGACCACCACGATGGCATCATCGACCACCGTACCAATGGCCAGCACCAGGGCAAACAGCGTCAGGATGTTGAGTGAGAAGCCTGCCAGCGACACGATGGCAAAGGTACCCAACAACGACACGATAATCGAAATCGAGGGGATGATGGTGGCCTTGAAGTTCTGCAGGAAGAAGAACACCACCAAGATCACGAGGATGATAGCGATGACAAGCGTCTCGACCACGTTGTGGATGGCCGCGAAGAGGAAGTCGTCACTGGTCATCAAGGTCACTACCTCCAGACCGGCAGGCATCGTCCGCTTCGACTCCTCAAACGCCTTCTTGATGCGGGCGTTCACCTCGGTAGCATTGGCACCTGGTGCCGCGAATACCATGAACATAGCACCCGGACGGTCCTGGATATTCGAGGTGAAGTTGTAGCTCATGGCACCAATCTTCACTTCGGCCACATCGCTCAGGTGCAGCATGCCGCCACCACTGGTGCGCAGCACGATATCGTTGAATTCCTCTACCGTCTTCAGCGTACCCTTGTACTGCATCGAGTACTGGTAAGAGTTCTCCGACTGCTCACCCAGCGAACCCACAGCCGACACGAAGCTCTGTCCGCCGATGGCTGCAAAGATCTCATTGGGCGTCAGACCGTACTGGGCCATCACGTCGGGTTTCAACCAGATGCGCAGGGCGTAAGTGTTACCAAGGCTCTGCACGTTACCCACACCGGTAATACGCATCAGTCGCGGCTTCACATTGATATCTACGTAGTTCGAAACGAAGTCTTCGTCGTACTTGCCATCGGCACTCCTCACGGCGAAGATCTGCAGGATGTTGTTCTGACGTTTCTCCACCTTCACACCAACCTTGATGACGTCGGCAGGCAACAGGGCCTGTGCCTGAGTTACACGGTTCTGCACGTTCACCGTCGCCATGTCGGGATCAGTGCCCTGCTTAAAGTAGACAGTAATATCAGCACTTCCGTCAGAGGCAGCCTTAGAGGTCATATAGGTCATGTCGGGCACACCATTGATAGACTCTTCCAGAGGCTGGATAACCGACTTCATCACCGTGTTCTCGTCAGCACCGGAGTAACTGGCGGAAACCGACACCGTAGGCGGCGCAATATCCGGGTATTGCTCGACTGCCAGTGTGCTCATCGAGATATAGCCCACCAGCGCTATCACAATAGAGATGGCACATGCCATCACATATTTATTAATAAATATATTGTTCTTCATATGGAAGCCAATTTTTCACTATTCACTTTTCACTCTTAACCTCCTCTGGGAAAAGCACTTTCTGTCCTTCCGTCACGTTATTGGCACCTGTGGTCACAATCTTGTCGCCCACATTCAAACCGCTGGTAATGATGAAGTCCTTACCGTTGCCAGTGTCTTCGGTGGTCACCTCAACAGCAGTAGCCGTACTGTCGGCCTGCACTTTATAAACCTGTGACTTATCCTGCAGGCGTACCACAGCATTCTGGGGAACGAGCATCACATCCTTCTCGGCGAAGTTCATCACCACCGTACCCTGTATGCCAGAGTACAGATGACCGTCGGGGTTGGGGAACGACACCTTGGCAGTCAACGAACCGGTAGCAGAATTCACAACACCCGTCAGACTAATGACACGACCCTGATGAGGATACTCCGTACCATTCTTCATGATAAACGTTGCTGGAGGCAGGTTGGCAAGATATTTCTCCACCTCGGCGGCCTTCACGCCTTCCTTCACCATCGACTCGACAAGAGCCTCTGTTACTGAGAACTCGGCATACATCGTCGTATTACCGCTCAGCATGGTCAACTGTGTCATTGGCGAAACCTGATCACCGGTGCGCACGGGAATCTCACCGATCACGCCAGATACCGAAGCCGTGATAGTACAAAAGCCGAGGTTCACCTTGGCACGGTTCACAGCAGCCCTAGCCTGAGCCACCGATGCCTGGGCCTGCTTGTACGAGTTCTCTGAGTTGCTCAGCAAATAGCTGCTCACGATTTTCTTTTCAAACAGGTTCTTGTTCGACTCATACTCCAGTTTCGCAGAGTTCTCCTGAGCCAAAGCGGCCTGTAAGTTAGCCTGTGCAGCCTCCAGTTCCAGCTGAGCATTACGCGAGTCGATCACGAAGAGCGTCTGCCCCTGCTTCACCTGCTGGCCCTCGGCCACACAAATCTTCATCAACTGTCCACTCACCTGTGGCGTTACCGTTACGTCGTTCTGACCTTTCATTCTGGCACTGAACTTATACGGCAGTTCAATGTCTGATTTCTTCACTGTCATTGTTTCAAACGACGACTGTGTCTCCTTGGGCATGTCAACGCCACACGACATTAGCCCGGCTATCATACCGAGCATCAAAGACCATTTAATAGATTTCATTCTCATGTTTACAATGTATTGTTTATATTAGTTACTTCTTTTCCGTTACAAAACAGGCCACAAGCCCATACATGATGGTTGGCCGAATCCAAATTTCCGTGAGCATATAGTTAGTGTACTCACTGAATGGCTCAATGTAGATGTCATAGTTGTAAAGTGAGGCAATGAGTATATCGATGATACAGATCACCCACAGGTTGTTCTTGGTGTAGCTCTGCCAGTTCTTGCGTGCATAGAAATAGGTAAGTGTGCAGAGCAGCAGCACCGAGAGCACCAGACATGCCAGGTGGAGCGCGTAGAAGGCTAGGGGCGGCGGGAAGAGGATGTCACGCAGCAATACCGTCATACCCACTGAGATAGAGCACCAGTAGTTGAATTGGTGGGTGGTGATGCGGTAGTTGAAGAAATACATCCAAATCATCACCAGACAGGCGATATAAAACAGATTGATGACTAGTTCAGGCCACGCTTCGGCCAGTCCGAAATGGAACACGCCATAAATCATCATGCCCACCGAGAACATAGCAGCCACGGCAGTGATAACTATATCGAAGACCTTAGCATTCTTGTTGAATCTTGTCTGCATAAGATATTTTGTTTTAGGTTTGGTATACAAAGGTAAACATTCTCCCCAAAATAACAAAACCAAAATGCCCTTAATCGTCACTTTTTGTATATTTTGAAACTTTTTTTGCAGATTTTGCAACTTCAAACTCTTAAAATATACAATTTTTGTTTCAAAATCTGCAAAACTTGAAGGTTTTTTGTATTCGGATTTGGTTTATCTGAGGTTTTTGTTTACCTTTGTGCTCATATAACCTAAAACATATTTAAATTACATGGTACAAGATTTATATATTTTGATGATTACGGCCGCAGTGGTCAGTATCGTTTTTAAGTTTCTGAAACAGCCAGTGGTGCTTGGCTATATCGTTGCTGGTGTCTTGGTAGGCCCGAATCTGTTTGGTGAGACCCTTGTGAATGAGGAAAACGTTAAGGCGTGGGGCGACATCGGCGTGCTGTTTGTGCTGTTCTGCATAGGTCTGGAGTTCCGCCTCAAGAACCTCATCAGCAGCGGCAAGGTCGCAGCCGTAGGAGCAATGACCATCATCTTGGGCATGATGTTGCTGGGCTACTTGGTGGGAAAGGATGCTAAATTAGATATGGTCAACTCCCTTTTCCTGGCGGGCATGCTTTGTATGTCGAGCACCACGATTGTGATGAAGGTCATCGATGAGGCTGGCATGAGCAAGGAGCGTTTCGTCAAGGGAGCCACCAGCATCCTGATTGTAGAGGATGTGGTGGCGGTCGTGCTGATGGTGTTGCTCTCCAGTATAGCCATCCGTCATCAGTTCGAAGGTGGCGAACTGGCCGGCAAGGTCGTCGACCTGGCCATCACACTCGCGGCATGGTTCATCTGCGGTATCCTGATTATCCCGACACTGATACGCAAAGTCAAGAAACATTTGAACGACGAGACGCTGATTATCCTAGCCTTGGGTCTGTGCTTAGGTATGGTGCTGACGGCCGAGGAAGCGGGGTTCAGTAGTGCGCTCGGTGCTTTTGTCATGGGTTCTATCCTCGCCGAAACGGTGGAGGCGCATCGTATCGAAAAGCTGATGACACCGCTCAAGAATGTCTTTGCTGCCATCTTCTTCATCTCCGTGGGTATGCTGATCAACCCGCCTACGCTGGCTGAATATTGGGTAAGCATCCTCTACGTCAGCCTGGTGATTATCGTCGGGATGATTCTTTTTGGTACATTGGGTTGCTGGTGGGGCGGTCAGACCATGCGCGACTCTATGCTGACCAGTTTCTCGTTTGTGCAGATAGGTGAGTTCTCGTTCATCATCGCTGCATTGGGTACCAGCTTGGGCGTGCTCAATCCTATCATCTATCCTATCATCGTGGCATCCAGTGTGGTGACCACCTTCCTCACACCTTATATTATGAAGGCTGCCCTACCCTGCTATTCGTTCCTTTATAATCACGCTCCAGCGGGCTTGCGCGCTAAGATCGACCAGCGAGAGCAGCAAATGGCCGAAGCAGAGAAGGCTACCCCATCCAGTGGCAAGAACTCATTAGCAGAAAGGGTGCGCCATGCCGTCAGGAATACCTTCATCACGAAGCGTCTGGTCAATCTGTTCATCAAGAATATGAGTGCTCATGACGAAAACCCAGAATAATTACTAATCTATAATATAATATGAAACAGAAAATGATTAAGAGATGCCTGTGTGGCATGATGCTGTTGATGGCAACCGTCTTTGGGGGAAGCTTCCTGACCTCATGTAAATCAAATGACGACAATCCCGTTGAAGCGAAAGTAACACTTGAGGATGCCCTGAACAATGGCACCATAGTGGCTTTTACTTTCAGCGTGAACGACGAGGAATTCTATGTCGCCTTTGTGAGAGTGGGCGACACCTACGAACTTCTGGACTATGGCAAGGCCATGACGCGTGGTGACGAACCAACCATCACAGAGAAGGATTGTGACTTTATTATGGAGCACGACAAGGCCAACAACGTACTCAAATTCACCGTCAAGG
>JAEEGJ010005018.1_pt1 | contig 42851 bp, 30 predicted proteins | sample 8958761 | NCBI WGS metagenome assembly JAEEGJ01 (sample SAMN16246546, study PRJNA631951) | gut metagenome | biome: gut microbiome; feature: rumen; material: RS-attached | host: Bos | place: Iran: Karaj | collected 2018-10
TGCCGAGTATACACAGTAGGAAATAAATCTTGTTCTCTCAGCCATGGCTCCTGAAACTATGGTTGCAGTCGTTGCACAGAACACAAGGTTAAATACGAAATTTGACCAGTCGAAGCTGTCATAGGAAGTAAATATGTCAAATCCCGGTTTGCCAATGATCCCCATCCAGTCCTCTCCAAGAAAAAGACTGAATCCAATAAGGATAAACATTACTGTTCCGATACAGAAATCCATCAGATTCTTCATCAGGATGTTTCCTGTATTCTTTGCTCTGGTAAAACCTGCTTCTACCATTGCAAAGCCCGCCTGCATCCAGAAAACCAATGCCGCGCCTATCAAAAACCAGACGCCGTACACATTCTCCTGTATTACACTCATGATCTCATCATTCATAATCTTTCCGCCTCCTTATGTAGCAATTTTATATACAGAAAAAGCGCTGGATATAGCGGACGTCTCGCTATACTCAGCGCCTTTGCTGAACAAATATGATTAAAGGTTTTTTCTGAGTAAGCTCGACGAATTATGAGCTTGATCTTTACATTCCCGAATACCCCATCAGGTATTCATCCACCTCTTTCGCTGCGGCTCTGCCTTCGGTGATGGCCCAGACAACAAGTGACTGACCTCTGTGCATATCACCTGCGGTAAAGACCTTGGGGATAGCCGTTCTGTAATGATCGGCTTCTGTCTCCACCACATTTCTCGCCGTAAGCTTTGTACCAAACGATTCTGCCGTATATTCCTCGCATCCAAGGAACCCGGCAGCTACTATCAAAAGATCACATTTAAGTGTCTGTTCACTTCCTTCGACTTCCTTCATCTGCCTGTTTTCAAACTTTACTTTCACAGTTTTTATTGCCGTGAGTTTCCCCTTCTTCACAACAAGTTCTTTGACGGTGGTCTCATATATTCTGGGATCATGTCCGAACACTGCGATAGCTTCCTGCTGGCCGTAATCGGTTTTTAATACTTTCGGCCATTCGGGCCAGGGATTGGATGCACTTCTTTCAACCGGAGGTGCAGGCATCATCTCAAGCTGTGTCACTGACTTGCAGCCATGCCTTATGCATGTTCCCACACAGTCATTTCCTGTATCACCGCCTCCGACTATCACCACATCCTTATTCTTTGCACTTATATAATCCGTCTTATCCATTCCGGAAAGCAGTGCCTTCGTTGTGGACTTAAGGAAATCCACTGCCGGATAAATCCCTTCAGTCTTATCTGCATCTGCTACCGCCAGCGTTCTTGCTTTCTTCGCACCGCAGCATAAAACAACGGCATCATATTCATTTATGATATCTTTACCCTTTATATCTTTACCGACATCTACTCCTGTCTTAAATATCACGCCCTCTTCTTCCATGAGAGCACGTCTTCTTTCGATAGCGCTCTTATCCAGCTGGATATTAGGCATACCGTACGTAAGAGGCCCGCCGACGCGGTCATCACGTTGATAGACGGTTACAGTATGACCGCTGTGATTGAACTCATTAGCAGCCGCAAGTCCTGCAGGACCGGCACCTATGACAGCGATCTTTCTTCCGCTTCTTACTGCAGGGATCACAGGCTTCATAAGGCCTTTTGCAAAAGCCGTTTCTATAAGATAGAGTTCATTATCATGAACCGTTACGGCACAGCTGTCTTTCCCGTTTATGCAAGCCTTTTCACAAAGTGCCGGGCAAACACGGCCGGTAAACTCAGGAAAACTGCTTGTCTTTAAAAGTCTTGATAATGCAAATTCGGTATGATCGTGATAGATCTCATCGTTCCACTCGGGGATGAGATTATGCAGCGGACATCCTGTCACCATTCCCGAAAGCTTAAGTGCGGACTGGCACATAGGCACACCGCAGTTCATACACCTTGCTGCCTGTTTAATTCTTTCTTCTTTATTCAGGGCATCATGAAACTCGTTATAATCCTTTATACGTTCAAGCGCATCCCTTGTAGAATTATCTACTCTGTCGTATTCAAGAAATCCTGTAGGCTTTCCCATTTTCTTTCTCCTCTTTATGCTCGACTGATCTCACGGAATGCTTCAAGCTCCGCATTTTCATGTGATATTCCCTGTTCCTCGAAGCTGCTGATAGCAGCAAGTGCCTTCTGATAATCCATAGGCATTATCTTTTTGAAATGAGGAATATACTGATCAAAATTCTCTAATATCTCTTTGGCTTTAGCCGATCCTGTCTCTTTCACATAATCCTTCAATATATCCTGCAGTTCCTGGATATCATACTTTTCTGTCAATTCCTGCATGGATACCATATCTTTGTTTATGCGAAGATAAAATGTATGATCCATATCAAGCACATATGCGGTTCCGCCGCTCATACCTGCCGCGAAATTCTTTCCTGTGTTGCCAAGTATCACGGCTTTTCCGCCGGTCATATATTCAAGACCATGATCGCCGCATCCTTCAGCCACAGCGGTCGCACCAGAATTTCTTACACAGAATCTCTCTCCTGCAACACCGCAGACATATGCTTTTCCGGATGTTGCTCCATATAATGCAACATTACCTATGATGATATTCTGTGAAGCATCAAACTTGCTTCCCTCAGGAGGCATCACTACAAGCTTTCCACCTGACAGTCCCTTTCCGAATCCGTCATTGGCGTCACCGTAAAGTCTTAATGTCAGGCCCTTTGGAATAAATGCACCGAATGACTGTCCGCCTCCGCCTGTACAGTTAACTGTATATGTATCATCCTTTATATTCTTATCCGAAGCAGCCGATATTTCAGATCCAAGTATGGTTCCAACGGTACGATCCGTTGATGAAACCTTTATCTCTTCACTATGAGGCTTGCCGGACTTTATATATGTAGCAAATGCAGGAAGAAGAGTTTTCTCATCAACTGTCTTTTCAAGTTTGAAATCATATACGCTCTTCTTATCAAAGTGTCTCTTCTCTGCTCCTGAATATGTCGGATCGATGATATATGACAGATCGACCATTTCAGCTCTTTTTGTGATCTGATGTTCCATGGTCTTTAAGCAGTCGCTTCTTCCAACCATTTCTTCAACAGTTCTGAAACCAAGAGAAGCCATGATCTCTCGCATCTCCTCAGCGATGAACAACATAAAATTCATAACATACTCAGGCTTGCCCTTAAAACGTTTCCTGAGCTCCTCATTCTGAGTTGCTATACCGAAGGGACATGTATCCTGATTGCATACTCTCATCATCATGCAGCCCATGGTTACAAGAGGAGCTGTTGCAAATCCAAATTCCTCCGCACCAAGAAGTGCAGCGATCACAACATCTTTTCCTGACATGAGTTTTCCGTCTGTCTCAAGTACTACTCTGTCTCTGAGTCCGTTTTCAATAAGCGCATGGTGAGCTTCTGAAAGACCCAGTTCCCAGGGAAGACCTGCATTATGTATTGAGCTTGCAGGTGCTGCTCCCGTTCCTCCGTCATAACCCGAGATCAGTATTACCTGTGCACCGGCCTTTGCCACACCTGAAGCTATAGTGCCTACTCCGGCTTCTGATACAAGTTTTACGGAAATACGTGCCTTCCTGTTTGCATTCTTAAGGTCATATATAAGTTCAGCCAGATCCTCGATCGAATAAATATCATGATGAGGAGGAGGCGATATAAGCGATACACCGGGTGTTGAAAATCTTGTATGCGCAACCCAGGGGTACACTTTCTTTCCGGGAAGATGTCCTCCCTCACCGGGCTTTGCACCCTGTGCCATTTTTATCTGTATCTCCACAGCACTTGCAAGATATTCTTCCGTAACACCGAATCGTCCGCTTGCAACCTGCTTTATTGCAGAATTCTTTTCTGTTCCGAATCGTGATGCAGCTTCTCCGCCTTCACCGGTATTTGACTTTGCACCCAGTCTGTTCATGGCGATCGCCATGCATTCATGCGCTTCCTGTGAAATGGAACCGTAAGACATTGCTCCGGTCTTGAAACGCTTTACTATCTCAGTAGCAGGCTCAACTTCATCAATTGAGATTGCCTTATTCTTAGGTGCAAATTCAAGGCAGCCTCTTAATGTATGAGGGATAGCATCATCGACCATTGCGGTATATTCCTTGAATCTCTTGTAATCACCGTTCTGTGTAGCCTGCTGAAGAGCGATGATCGTAGCCGGATTATACAGATGATCTTCCTTATCATCACCGCTTCTTAATTTATGGAAGCCCGTGCTTTCAAGTGCCGTATTTAATCCGAGTCCAAGAGGATCAAATGCACGATCATGTCTGTAAGCCACACCCTCTGCTATCTCATTCAGTCCGATACCACCTACAAGGCTCAGAGTGTCGGTAAAGTATTCATCCATAACATCGCTGTTTATACCGACTGCCTCAAATATCCTTGCAGACTGATAAGACTGCAGTGTTGAGATTCCCATCTTAGCAGCGATCTTTACGATGCCACCGAGTATAGCCATGTTGTAATCATCGATTGCTGTATGATAATCCTTATCCAGTATCCCGTTGTCGATAAGTTCAGCAATGCACTCATGAGCAAGATAAGGATTGACCGCGCGGGCACCAAAACCAAGGAGACATGCAAACTGGTGCACATCGCGCGGTTCGCCGCTCTCTACAATAAGAGAAACAGCAGTCCTTTTCTTCATCCTCACAAGATGCTGCTCGACAGCAGATACCGCAAGGAGTGAAGGTATTGCCACATGATTCTCATCAATCCCGCGATCCGAAAGAACTATTATGTTGCAGCCTGATGCATAGGCACGATCAACACTTATAGTCAGTTTTTCGAGCGCTTTCTCAAGTGATGTATTCTTATAATATAGAATGGAAACAACCTTAGTCTTGAATCCCGGCTTATTAAGAGACTTGATCTTTATCATGTCCACACCCGTAAGTATGGGATCATTTACTTCAAGCACTCTGCAGTTATTCCCTTTTTCTTCAAGAAGATTTCCGTCCGAGCCGATATATACAGTTGTATCCGTAACAACCTTCTCACGCAGTGAATCAATGGGAGGATTCGTAACCTGTGCAAAAAGCTGCTTAAAATACGAGAAAAGAAGCTGATGCTTTTCGGACAGAACTGCAAGCGGTACATCATGTCCCATTGACTGAGTAGACTCAACACCTTTTTCTGCCATGGGAAGGATCTGATCCTTTACATCTTCATATGTGTAACCGAAAGCCTTATAAAGACGGTCTCTCATCTCCTGTGTGTGTCCGGGGATCTTTTTATTAGGTATATCCAGATCTGCAAGATGAAGCAGATGCTGATCAAGCCACTCACCATAAGGAGCTCTTCCTGAATAAGTTTTCTTACACTCTTCATCCGGAATGATCCTGGCCTTCTTTGTATCAACAAGAAGCATACGGCCGGGCTCGAGTCTGGATTTCTTGACTATATGTTCTGCAGGAATATCAAGCACACCGACCTCAGATGAAAGTATCAATCTTCCATCATCGGTCACATAGTAGCGCGAAGGTCTTAATCCGTTTCTGTCAAGAGTGGCACCTACCATGTCACCATCTGTGAAGATGATAGCTGCGGGGCCATCCCACGGTTCCATCATCGTTGCATAGTAATGATAGAAATTCCTTCTGTCCTCATCCATGAATCTGTTGTGCTTCCAAGGCTCAGGTATGAGCATCATAAGTGCAAGCGGAAGCTCCAATCCATTCATGCAGAAAAACTCAAGTGTATTATCGAGCATTGCTGAATCGGAACCGTTCCTGTTAACAACCGGCAGTATCTTATCTGCTGTCTTATCAAGGAACTCGGAATGCATCGTTTCTTCTCTGGCAAGCATCCTGTCGATATTGCCTCGGATAGTATTGATCTCACCGTTATGAGCTATCATCCTGTACGGATGAGCACGTTCCCAACTGGGAACCGTATTGGTCGAGAATCTTGAATGAACAACAGCTATTGCTGTTTCATAATCTTTATCCTGAAGATCGTCATAGAACTTCCTGAGCTGACCCACAAGGAACATACCTTTGTAAACTATTGTCCTTGATGAAAGTGAGCAGATATATGTATTCTCTGAGCTCTGTTCAAACTCACGTCTTACGACATACAGTTTTCTGTCAAAATCAAGTCCCTGCTCCGTATCTGCGGGTCTTTCGATAAAACACTGCATAATTTCAGGCATGCAGTTTACTGCCGTTTCACCTAGTATCTCAGGGTGAACCGGAACTTTCCTCCAGCCAAGGAGTTTCATTCCGTTTCTCTCCGTAATGACCTCAAACATTCTCTGGGACATGGTTCTCTTGAGCTTATCGTTAGGAAGGAAGAACATTCCTATACCATAATCACGTTCATCCTTTATCTCTATGTCTGAACCCTTAAGGATTTTTTTGAAAAACTTATGTGAGATCTGGGTAAGTATGCCGACACCATCACCCACTTTTCCGGATGCATCCTTTCCTGCCCTGTGCTCGAGTTTTTCGACAATATGCAATGCATCATCAAGCACTCTGTTATCCTTGTGCCCGTCGATATTTACTATCGTACCTATTCCGCACGCATCGTGTTCAATAGCTTTCATCGTTGCCTCCTTGGTTGATCGAGTAGCTGCGCTGCTGCTTCCACAAAAGTAACAAATTTCACTATGCAGCGCTAAAGCATAAAAAAAGGGCACTTAAGGTATATATCCTTAAGCGCCTTTGCTTATGTAGCGATAATAATACTGTTTATTTTCTGCGTCAATAAAGTTTTGTAAAAAAACGTTATATTATACGCAGTGTTCGTAAAAGTAATTCGTATAAATATTTCTATTTTGCTCGTTCTTTAGTAAACTCGAGCCCTTCCTTACCTGTTTTATATTCAACCGTCATAACGTACACGACCATATTTCTGAATGTATTCTTTATATCAGCTTCAACCGCATCTGCAGGAGAGAACTTAAGACCAAGACTTCTTGCTAACACCAATGCTTCATCCATATCCTCGACAGCCTTCACCCTTCCGAAAGCGATCACACTCTTATAACGGTTTGTAACTTTCTCGGGAATGACCTCGTCAACTGATATCACGGTAAAAGAAACCTTATCGCAGTTCTTCATCGCATCATATTTATGGCCCTGCTTTGCTCCATGAAAGACTATCTTTCCATCCTTATACAGATAATTTAAGGGGACTGTATACGGATAGCCGTCATCTCCTATTACACCAAGAACTCCCGTCTTTCCTTCTTCAAGTATCTGTTCAGTTTCCGCATCAGGAAGCTGCTGTTTAAACCTTCTCATTGTTCTGAACATATCGATCGTCTCCTTAAATTGAATAAACTTAAATTATGCCATCTGTATCTGGCAGCTTCTCATCGTCTCAAGTGCAGCCTCATGCTTTTCGGGCGTCACTCCCGCACAACATAAAGGATCGCAGATTAAATTAATCTCAGGAAAACTTGCCTTTACCAAAAGAGCATTTGATATAACACATATATCAGTACAAAGCCCCACAAACTCTATGCTCTCTATCCCCTCTGAAGCATCAAAAGATTTCAGAAACTCAACCAGAGAAGTACTTCCAAAAGTCGGCTTCTCAAAGCCCCTGGCATTCACAGACAAAAGAGCATCCTTTATCTTGGTATTAAGTTCCCAACCGGCTGTATTCTTGATACAATGCGGCACCGGAAGATATTTCCCTTCCTGTGTATTCATATAATCATCACTATGTGTATCCAGCGTATAGATCACTTCTCCGTCAAAACCAAGGATCTTTTCCTTTACTGCATCTACTATCGCTTCAGCCTCTTTGGTACCAAGAGCTCCATCAATAAAATCATTCTGCATATCTATAACTGCAAGTATCTTTTTCATAGTAATTCTCCTGTCTTTATCTGAACATTCCCCATTTTAGCGGTGTTCCTCTTTCTATGTCATCCAGCGCGGTCTGTCCTATCAGTTCTTCATAATACTTAGGTTCCATTCCGTATCCCGGTCTGATCACCCTTATATTATCCTCCGAAAGCTTCTCACCTGCTTTTATATCTTTTACCGCAAAAATGGATCTTCTAAATGCAAGACTGTCTTTCTCCTGTTTAGATGCGCCGTACTTAACTCTGCCAATCGCCTTCTCTGCCTGTCTTACATCTTTTACCATTGCAGCAAACTCATCAGGTGTCATTGAGAATGAGGAATCAGCTGTCTCTATCTCACGTCCCATGCAAAAATGCTTTTCAATGATCGATGCTCCCAAAGCAACAGCTGTTACAGCACCTACAGAACCATATGAATGATCGGAAAGTCCGACCGGCACGTTAAATGTCTCAGCCATATTCTGCATCGTTCTCAGATTCATTTCATCCGTTACAGCCGGATATGCGCTGGCACATCTAAGAAGAGCTACCTGATCATTTCCTTCATTACGTATCGCATCCACCGCTGTCTCTATCTCTGCAAGTGTTGCCATTCCTGTACTCATAATAATCGGCTTGCCTGTTTTGGCAACATACTTTATAAGCGGTATATCAACAAGTTCAAAAGAAGCAATTTTATAAAATCCTATGCCTATCTTTTCGAGAAAATCCACTGCGCTGTTATCAAACGGTGTGGAAAAGAAATCGATCGAAAGCTTATCTGCTTCTGCCTTAAGCTCCTCATGCCATTCCCAGGGGGTATATGCTCTCTTATAAAGAGAATAGAGATTCTCTCCATCCCATGCACTGCCCTTTATCCTGAAATATTCATTGCTGCAGTCTATTGTAAGCGTATCTGCCGTATAGGTCTGTATCTTGATACAGTCAGCCCCCGCTTCTTTTGCGGCATGTATTATCTCTTTTGCACGATCAAGGCTTCCACCGTGATTTCCAGACATCTCCGCGATGATATATGCGGGATTATTTTTTCCAATCTCTCTTCCGGCTATTTTCATCATATTTCCTTTTCTAAGATCCTAATTTGCAAATTAACCAAGCACTCCCGCGTTCTTTATCGCCTGAAGAGCTTCCTCTATCTGTTTGGGAGGAAGGACAAGAGCAAATCTTACATATCCTTCTCCATGAGGGCCAAAGCTTGCACCCGGTGTACAAAGAACTCCCGCTTTATTAAGCAGATCCATGCAGAATGTCATGCTTGAATCATACTTTTCAGGAATTGGAGCCCATACGAACATGCTCCCCTTTGTATCCGGTATGTTCCAGCCTATCTTTCTGGCACCTCCGCAAAGTGCATCCCTTCTCTTCTGGTAATCATTGCACTGCTCCTTTACCATTTCCTGTGGTCCGTCAAGAGCAGCAATGGCCGCCTTTTGTATCGGAAGAAACATACCGAAATCAATCTGGCTTCTGAGAAGTCTTACTGCATCAACCACATCCTTGCGTCCGATAAGAAAACTTATACGCGCACCGGTGACATCAAACGATTTTGAAAGACTGAAGAACTCCGCACCTATATCAAGCGCACCCGGAGTTGCAAGAAAACTGTGTCCCTCTATACCGTCAAAAATGATATCGCTGTAGGCATTATCATGAACAATGAACACATCATATTTTTTTGCCCATTCAACTATCTCATCATAGATCCCGGGCTTAGCGATCGCACCGACAGGGTTGGCCGGAAGGCTGACTATCATATATTTGGCTTTCCTTGCAACATCCTCCGAGATCGATCTCACATCCGGAAGGAAATCATTTTCCTTTGTAAGCGGATAATAATATGGTTCTGCTTCAGCAAGAAAATTTCCTGCCTGAAAAACAGGATAGCAGGGATCAGGAAGCAGTACGATATCTCCTTTATTACAAAGCGCAAGTGCAAGATGTCCTACACCCTCCTGTGTTCCGTAACAGCTCATCACCTGCGACGGTTCTATATCAACTCCGTATCGCTTTTTATAATATCTGCATACCGAATCCAGCAGTTCAGGAATATCACGAAGCGAATACTTCCAGTTTTCGGGATCCATTGCCGCTTCGGCAAGTGCTTTTCTTATATGTTCAGGTGTTACAAAATCAGGTGTTCCCACACTCATGTTGTAAACCTTACGTCCTCCTGCCTCAAGTTCAAGTTTCTTCTGATTGAGTGCGGCGAATATTTCCGCGCCGAATCTGTTCAATCTGTCTGCAAACTGCATTTATCTGTGCCTCCAAAGAATATGATCTTAATTATTTAAGTCCATCCAGTATCTTCTGCCATGCCGCTCTCGATGCATCTGAAGGCATGCGCAGATCCCCACGCGGCGATACCGCAACCGAACCCACTTTTGGTCCGTCAGGAAGGCATGAACGTTTAAACTGCTGTGCAAAAAATCTTCTGTAGAATACATTCAACCATTTGAGTATGGTTTCCCTGTCATACCGTCCCTCAAAGCTTGTAAGTGCGATCCTGAATATCTTATCCGGTGCAAAACCGGCACGCAGCATGTAATAAAGGAAATAATCATGCAGCTCATAAGGTCCCACCAGATCCTCTGTCTTCTGTGATATGGTCCCGTTTTCGGGAGGAAGCAGCTCCGGACTTACCGGAGTATCAAGCACATCCTTAAGAACCGAAGAAAGAACCGCATCATTGCAGATATCCGCATAATAAGCAACCAGATGTCTTACCAGAGTTTTAGGCACGCCTGCATTCACCCCATACATAGACATATGATCGCCGTTATATGTTGCCCATCCAAGTGCAAGTTCACTCATATCGCCGGTTCCGATAACAAGCGCATTTTCCTTATTAGCTATGTCCATAAGGACCTGTGTACGTTCTCTTGCCTGTCCGTTCTCGTAAGTAACGCTGTGATCATTCATGTCATGACCGATATCCTCAAAATGCTGTGTTACCGATCGGGCTATATCAACAGTTCTAAGCTCACAGGAAAGTGCTTCAGAAAGAGTCACCGCATTATTCTTTGTCCTGGAAGTTGTTCCGAAACACGGCATTGTCACAGCGATTATCCCATCTCTGGAAAGACCTGCCATATCAAAAGCCCTTGCAGTAACCAAAAGTGCCAGAGTTGAATCAAGACCTCCCGATACTCCCACTACAGCTTTCTTAATGCCTGTATGTTCAAGTCTCTTCTTAAGACCATAACTCTGTATTGAAAGGATCTCATCACAGCGCGCCGCTCTCTTTTCCTCACTGGCAGGAACAAATGGAGCAGGATCATACACACGTTCAAGTTCCGTATCGCATTTCTCAAGTTCAAAACCTATCCTTGTAAATCCGTCATCACTCATCAGCGGAACATTAAAAGTCGTCATACGTCTGCGTTCCATGATAAGTCTCTTTATATCTATATCAGCAGTAATGCACTCCGCCTTAAATCTTCCGGACTCGGAAAGTATCTTGCCGTTCTCACAAATGATATTGTGTCCGGAGAATACAAGATCCTGAGTCGACTCACCTTCAGCCGCACTGCAGTAAATATATGAGCAAAGCAGTCTGGAACTTGTCATGGAAACAAGATTTCTTCTGTACTCTGCTTTGCCTACAGTTTCATTGGATGCAGACAGATTCACGATAACCGTTGCTCCTGCCATGGCAAGCGCAGTAGAGGGAGTATCAGGTGCCCACAGATCCTCGCATATCTCACATCCTATGCAAAGACCATCTATCACATCAGCCTGGAAAAGAAGATCACCGCCAAACGGAACAGTCTGTCCCGCAAAGTCCACAAAAAGAGCATCTCCGTTGCCCTCAGCAAAATGCCTCTGCTCATAGAATTCCGAATATGAAGGCAACTTTCTTTTGGGAATAAATCCAAGAACCGATGCATGTGAAAATGCTGCAGCAACATTGTATAATTTTCCGCCCACTTCCATCGGAAGTCCGATAAAGATAAGCGCATCTATATCCTTTGTCTCAAGGATAACACGACATAACTGTTCCTTTGCTTCGCTTATAAGTGTTTCCTGAAGAAAAAGATCCCCACAGGTATATCCGGTCAAAACAAGTTCCGGAAGAACTATTATGCGGCAGCCTTTTGTCGCTGCTTTCTTTATTTCTTCAATGCATACCGATGCATTATATTCCGGATCTGCAACCTTTATCTTTGGTGTGACTGCCGCCACCTTTATAAAACCGTGTTTCATATCTTCCTCCGCATCTGTTCTCACTTGCCTGATTCCTGAGCTATCACAAAAATCCTTTCAGTATCGTCACCCACCGGAACAGGATCCTTCCCCTCTTCACTTTTGTCTGCATCATATACAGCCATAAGCTTAAGCCCTGACGCCTCAAGTGCTTCTTCTATATCTCTTAACTCATATCCCCTTTGAAGATGAGTCTCATCCTGTCTCCTGTAGAGTCCGCTTTCTTCATCTTTGATAAAGAGTGACAGATCATACTGATTGAGTTTTTCATCCGGATCATAATAATTCTCCCAGATAAAGCTGCATTCATCTCTGTTCTCAGCGATCACCGTATCACCGATCACATCCCTGTATTTGTGAACTGTGTTTATATCAAATAAAAATAAGCCTGAAGGGTCCAGATAGTTATTCACCAGTCTGAAGACTTCCGTAAGCTCATCCTTTTTCAGTATGTAATTCAGACTGTCACATACGCATACTATCGCCCGTACGGTTCCGTACAGCTCAAATTCACGCATATCCTGACAGAGATATAAGATATCATGTCCCGACTGTTCCTTTTTAAGCCCGGCCTGTTCAAGCATTTCAGGAGACATGTCTATACCGGTCATATCATAACCATCCGATGCCAGAAGCTCTGTCATGACTCCCGTACCGCATGCAAGATCCAGGACCAGTCCGTCTTTTATTCCATTTTCACAGAGGTGTCTTTTTATCCTTTTGTGCCACTCATCATAAGGCACATCTTCCATAAGGGAGTCATACACTTCCGCAAAGCTCATATACGTATCCATAGCCTTGATTATATCATAAACAGTCCCTTCATTTAGCATTACGTTTCATATAGAAACCTCTCTCGATCTCTGTATATCCGGACATGAAATCTTCATCCATATACTCCTCCGGATCCTGAGGGAAGAATGCCAGATACTTACGATCGGAATATTGATCCGTATCATCGGAACTGTAGACTTTTCTTCCTTGCTCCCTGAAATAGTATTCTATCCATCCATCGGCAGCATAAGCATCCATAACACCGTCACGTTCCTTGACAACAGTCGCCGCCTCATCTCCGTGTTCATCCATGAACTCATAGATCTCTTCTGCGGAAAGCCCTTCGTTTATGTATTCATTAAAGGCTTCATATATGCGTTTTGCGCCTCCTGCGATAAGTATCACGGCAATTGCAGCAGCTGCCACCGCACAAACAGCCGTCTTCTTTTTCGTTTTTTCACAGAAAAACCCGGTCAAACCAGAAAAAGAAAAAGCAGTCAGCAGCTGAACACATGGCATCACTGCCACGAAATATCGGGGAACAAAGAGTCCGCCTGCAGGATTGATAAACGCGCTGTAGACAAGGTCTGCCAAAAACACAGCCATACTGCATGATAAGGCAGTAATAAACAAAACAAATGCTTCACCCCCAACCCTGCGGAGCATCATACAGATCAGATAAGCCAATATGGCAACACAAGATATGACAGTGAATATTTCATTTCGTCCAAGCACAGAGTTTATAACACCTATTATGTCTTTGAGGCCCGGAGGTGCAACCCAGAATGTTGCAACAGATTTCTCCTTGTTTAGCATGGCTGCTATAAGCCAAGCCCCTGCCAACACAAACGGAAATATCTGTGAGACAAGAAACGATGCCGTGCCTTTCTTTTCCTTTCTGATAATGCGCAGTAGGAGTGCCGAAAGGAATATTGTCCCCGCAAAAAGCAGGCCAAAATAATGCGTCAGGGAAATGCAGAGCATAACAACCCCTTGCATAAAATGTGAAAGCTTCCCCGGTCTTTTGCATATTTCATTTATCACCAAAAGATATATCAGGATCGACGCAAACATATAAAGAAGCGCATAGCTTCTTAACTCAAATATCACAGATCTTAATGCGAAGGAATTGATAAGAGCAGACATTGAAAGAAATAACGGGATATTTTTATCCTCACTTATTCTTTTCACTGTCTTTATCAGAAAAAACAGTCCGCAATCATAAAACAAAAGATTCGGAAAAAGAAGGCAGGTCTGATCATGCGGGACCAGCCTGTACCAGAAGTATAAAAAAATATCATAAAGAGGAGGATTTGTTACCTCATCCTTTAAGAATATGTATATAAGATCGCCAAATGACCTGGGCAGTCTTATAAATGATATAGTGCAGCATTCATCATACCAGAAAGTATTCTCATCAAAATTAAACATGATGAGCACCGACATCACCGCTATAACAGCATATGCGGCAATCTCCTGCCAGGCCAGTTTGGATTTCCGGACCTCACTCATTAGCCTGGGCTCCGTCCGCCTTATCTTTTTTCACATCACCACCGAGAAAATATGCTATGACACATCCCACAGCAAGAGCAATAACAGCCGTTATAACATCCACTGCATTCATTCCGGCAAAGATATCATGATTCATGATGATGATCGCAATGGGGGAAGCCGCTATCAGACCGATGATGCACCAATAGACAACAGTTGCAAATTTATTAAAAAGCCATTCTATGATCTTTGCGATCACAAATATTCCTGCCACTACACCTATACCTAAAGGAGCCAGTACAAGTACTCCGGACATAAGCCCATCCATATCCATCGCACGAAGAGCATCTACCGTGGAATTGATGGCAGAAATGACAGGCTCATAATAGCCCATAAGCATCAGCATCATCGAACCACTCACTCCGGGTATTACCATGGTTGCAGCAGCAACAACACCCACACCCAAAAGCTTAAGTTCCGTCAGGATACTGAAACTTAAGTCCGCATCCGTTCCCTTTATTCCATCAAGCAATGCAAGGCCAACAACTAAGAGAAAAAAGATAATAAAACCAACAACACATCCGACATTTACCTTTTTCCCTTTTACCTCCTTGATCATCATCGGAAGTCCTCCAAGTATAAGGCCTATGAAAAAGAGATTGGTCTGTACAGGAATGATACCGAACATCCACTCTATCAATCTTGAAAGTCCCAGTATACCAATCACCATCCCGATACCGATCGGAAGCACAGTCACAAAACTTTTTTTGAACTCTTTAAAAAGATGTGTGAGTGCCGTGATAAGCCTGTCGTAGATTCCCATTGAAACCGCCATAGTTCCACCGCTCACTCCGGGTATTACATTTGCTATACCCATTACACATCCCTTTAATATATCAATAATAAACTTCATTGTATGTCTCCTTAGTTAAGATAAGCTTTAAGTGTATTAATAAGTATCTGCGCCTCTTCATCAGTGCCTATCGTAATGCGCAGGTAGTCTTTGGTTCGGGGAGCATCAAAATATCTGACGTAGATACCTTTGGTTTTAAGAAACTCAAATATATCCTTTGCATTTTTCGTTTCATGTTTTGCAAACACAAAATTACTTTTTGAATCTCCGAATGTAAAGCCAAGAGCTTTGAGTTCCTTTTTCATCCACTCTCTGGTATTGATTATCTTGGCGAGTGTATCCTTAAAATATGCATCATCTCTTACAGCCTCTGCTCCGAGCAGAAGTGAAGGAGTATTCATCGTATACGAATTGATGGAATACTTCACATCATTGATATACTTGATAAGCTTCTCAGAGCCCATAGCAAAGCCTATACGTACACCTGCCATAGCCCTGGACTTGGAGAATGTCCTTATCACAAGCAGGTTTTCATACTTATCAAGGAGCGGAAGGACCGAAGCATCGTCTCCGGCAAAATCAACGTAAGCCTCATCTATCATTACTATGCTGTCAGGATTGTTCTTTATTATATATTCAAGAGTTTCCCTGCTTTCCAAAAGACCCGTGGGCGCATTCGGATTCGGGATTATTATTCCACCGTTAGGCGCAATGTAATCCTCCTTTACTATACGGAAATTCTGATCCAGTGCTTTGGTCTCATACGGGATCTTATATACATCTGCCCATACAGGATAAAAAGAATATGTTACATCCGGGAAAAACACCGGCTTACCGGAATTAAAGAATGTGAGAAATGCCACTGATATGACATCATCAGATCCGACACCGACAAAAACCTGCTTAGGAGAAAGTTTATAATATTCTGCCAGACATTTCACAAGTGAACCAGTATCAGCTTCAGGATAAAGTCTCAGGTCCTTGTAATTCTCTCCTTCCAGGATCCTCTTAACCCCCGGTGCAGGCGGGTAAGGGCACTCATTTGTGTTAAGCTTTATTATCCCCTCCGACTTCGGCTGTTCCCCGGGTGTATAAGGTACTACTTTTCTTACATTATCTTCCCAACTCATTGTTCTCTTTCCTTTATCTTTTCAAATTGATCTTCATATTCTGTTTCATATTCAAACATATAGCTTTCATAGGGATTTATGATAAGCGTATCTTTATGTGTTTTCAAGCGCTTATACTGTCTCCCGTAATTGGTATGTACATGTCCGTGGAGAAAATACCGCGGCTCGTACTTATCCAACAGTTTGCCAAAAGCCTTGAATCCCATGTGAGGAAGGTCTTCGCCGTCACCTATCCCAAATGCAGGAGAGTGCGTCACAAGTATATCAAAGCCTCCGTTCTTTTTTATCTTTGGAAGAAGCATCCCGACACGGCAATCCATATCGTATTGATTATACTGATTAATACCTTTCTTATAACGCATTGAACCACCCAGGCCGATTATCCTTACGCCCTGATATATATACATCTTCCCTTCAATACATTCACAACCGTCAGGCGGGTTATCCTTATATGTATCATCATGATTGCCTCGTACATATATGATCGGCGCCTTTGAAAAAGTTGCCAGGAACGAAAGATAATCAGCTTTAAGATCACCACAGGAAATTATCAGATCTATTCCATCAAGTTTTCCGGGCTGATAATAATCCCAATAATTCTTTGATTCTTTATCAGCAAGAGCCAGTATCCTCAACTCTCCTCGCCTCCATCTTCTTCCGATGAAGTTTTATCGGCAGATTTTTCTGCATCTGCTCCGACATTTATACCCTGTACTCTCACAAGATCCACAGCTTCATCCTTAAGTTCAGATATATCAGGTATGTATCCGACTATGTTTTCGTTGAGCCAGTTAATGGAAACAGATTCCTTGGCCGAAAGACTCTGACCATCCTCACACCTGAGCTCACCTTCCTGATCATATATAGGTCCCATAAAAGGATTGAAATCCATCTCTTTAATACCGGAACGGAATGCACGCAGCAGTCTTACAAGTCCGGACGGAAGGTTTCTTGAATATATAACATCAATAGCGCCCGAAGACATGCCCCAGAAATAATTAAGGGCCTGCGGGCCAAAAACGTTTTCATCATTTTTATATCCGCCAATAAGGATCGACTGTATGATCTCCTCATAGAGCTTGCCCCAGTGTCGCACCGGCATGGCAAGGTTTGTATGAGTACCATCCTCATTAAGCATAAATAATCCAAACTCCTGTCCCATGCTCACCCTTGCATTAAGATCCCTTCCTGAGATGAGACTGATATCATTTTTCTTAAACTCCTCAAACGGATCCCTATCCTTAACCATCGACCACTCAAGATAAACCTTTGCCCTCGGATTGACTGTCTGTACACCCAAAGCAAACGCATTGATCTCGGCAGTGGTTCCATGTATCGGATAGTCTGAAATGTATCCTATTCCTCCGTGTTCAAGCATAGCGCCCGCAATAGCACCTGTAATAAACTTCGCCTCATACATTCTCAAGTAATATGATCTTATGGTCTGATGAGAGAGACTCATCGAGCAGTTAAGTATGACCACCTCGGGATATTTGATCGCAGCTTTAAGCGCAGATGCAGCAAGCTTTGGCGAAGTTGCAAATATAACCTTGTTACCGGCAGCGACTGCCGCATCGAACACTTCATCAGCATCATCGTCATCTACTCTTTCAATAGAAGAAGTAATGATCTTGTCACCAAAAACATCCATAACAGATTTTCTGCCGAGTTCATGCGAATATGTCCATGAGGATTCTGCTGCAGATTTATCATGTATAAACGCTATCTTAAGCGGAGCACTCACACGTGAAAGTAGCATTTTAAGCGCAGGACGCTTTGATTCCGGAGTAGGATCGAGCACAAGCGTAAGTTCATCTCCTCTGTCATAAAGATCAAACTCTTTCCAGAATTTCATGATATCATTGTGAAGTTCGTTCTGACTCTTATCCTTTACATCTTCGTAACGGTAAACACTCAGATAAAGAGCGACAGCATCGCCTGCAGAGATGCCAAGTTTTCCCTCCGCACGTAAATTGAATTCATTTTCAAAAAAGGTAAAAAAGGCTCTGAACTCAAGCCGTTCTTCTTTTGTCCATCTAAGCCTCTCCTTACGTTCCGCATCTGTCTCCTCGGTTTCGGGAGCTTCAGCCTTGGGATAGGTTTCATCAAGAAGTTTTGCGAAATTTCCCTCCCTGGTCATATACAGATAATTAATTTCCGTAAGATCATAGAAATCCAAAAATTCATAATAGATCCTGTTATCCGGTTCATCCGTACGCTTCGGGATCATTCTTGTAACGCTGCCTTCTATGCAAACTGAATCCATATACTTGGAAACGGAAACTCTCTTGTTTCCCTCGACAACGTAGAATTTGTTTCCGAACTCGTAAACCTTTATCGGCTCTCTGAGTCCTTCTGCTGCCAGACTGTCATACAACTGAAACCATTTCATCGCAAACTCTGAATTCTCACGGAGTATAGGCATGAAATTTGCCGCAAAAGAAGTGGTCCTTCCTGCGGAATAGGTACCTACGATCTGTTTTAACGGGATCTGCACAAGTCCCAGCGGAACCTGAGACTCGATCTCCACATGGGAGACGATCTCATCAAGAACAGGAAGATACGGATACTCACCGCGTGAAACACGGAGTTTGTATTCTTTCTCCCCAAGCTTCATTGCTTTAATATAGTCCGTTATCATATCAGGCTTTTACCTCTTTTTTGTTTCATAACTGCTGCCGGCTTTTACATTCACTTCATGCAGACTCAGACCGTTCTCTCGTGCGATCTTTGCTGCATCATCATATTCGGGTTTGTACTTCGAAGAACCGAAACCTTCCGAAACCTTGATCCTCACTTCTCCGTATCCGGTCTCTGCCTTATCCATATGACGCTTAAGCACATATCTTTGGGCATCAAATCTTCTTATACCCAGCGTTGACGTGTTCTTGAAAACCGTCTCCGCCATTATTTTTTCATCATCTTCAGTACACAGGCAAACCAGAAGATTTCCGGATCTTCCTTTTTTCATGATCACAGGTACTGTATATACATCCTTTGCGCCTTTTTCCATAAGGAGCTCTGCAGCATATGCGAGTTCCTCACCGCTCATATCATCTATCTCACATTCAAGCTTCACTATATGTTCCATATCTCCGCTGTCAGTTACTCCGGAAAATACCCTCACACAATTGGCTCTCTCAAATTTCTTTCTGCCAAACCCATATCCGCATGAATCCGTTTTCATAAGAGGCATGGTTCCGAAACTGTCAGCAAAGTACTTAAGGATCGCTGCCCCCGTAGGAGTACAGAGTTCCCCCTGTATCTCTCCTCCGTAAATCGGAACGTCCTTCAGAATATATGCTGTAGCAGGAGCAGGCACAGGAAGTATACCGTGTGCACATTTAACACTTCCGGCCCCCACATGTATAGGCGAAACGATCACCTTCTCTGCTCCGATCTCATTAAATAGAAGGCAGGCAGCGGTAACATCTGCCACTGCGTCCATAGTACCCACTTCATGGAAATGGATATCGCTTACAGGAACTCCATGGACACTGCTCTCAGCCTCGGCCAGCATCCTGTATATATTTTTTGCGTCTTCCTTAACTATATCAGGTGCAGACGCGTGATCTATCATGTGAAAGACTTCATGCAATGAGCCTCCATGGTGATGGCCATGATGGTCATGAGGTTCATGACATTCTTCGTGATGGTCATCATGATGATCTTCAGCATGGTGATCTTCAGCATGGTGATCATGCAAGTGCTCATCCTCTTCCATGCCGTTGTATGTCACATCCGTATGTATGCCTTTTATCCCACAGTCAGAATATTCTTCCAGTTTATAAACGATCCCCGGAAGTGACAAAGAATTCAGCTTATCCTCAACATTCTTTCTGTCTCCAAGACATCCGGCCAGTGCGGATATAAGCATATCACCGGCAGCCCCCATCCCACATTCTATATAAAGTGTTTTCACCAGATCCCTCCACTCAAAACTAAGCCTTCTCTCCCAAATGGTTGATCATGCTTGCCATATAGCCTGCTCCGAAACCATTGTCTATATTCACCACACTCACTCCGCTGGCGCAGGAATTGAGCATGGAAAGAAGCGCCGAAAGTCCCCCGAATGAGGCACCGTATCCAACACTCGTCGGAACCGCTATCACCGGAGCATCCGCAAGCCCGCCCACAACACTGGCGAGTGCACCTTCCATACCTGCCACAACAATGATCACCCTGGCATTCATAATATCCTCATCGTGTGAAAGAAGTCTGTGAAGCCCTGCAACACCCACATCATACAGTCTGTTCACACGGTTGCCGAGTGCTTCAGCAGTAACTGCCGCTTCCTCTGCAACGGGTATATCACTTGTACCGCCTGTAGCGATGAGGATCACGCCCTCGGTACGGATCTCGGGCATTGCACCCGCAATGGCGATACGTGCATCCACAAAATATCTGTGCGGGATCCTGAGTTCAGCCTCCCTTGTACTGTCAATCCTTGTAATAAGAACGGTCTCTGCCCCGTTTTCAATAAGTCTGTCGGCAATGGCATCTATCTGTGCCGCGTTTTTGCCAGCACCATAGATCACTTCCGGAACACCCTGCCTGAGTGCCCTGTGCAGATCAGGCTTGGCAAAGCCCAGATCCTCAAACGGCGCTTTTTTTAGTTTAAGCACTGCCGCATCAGGACTTACCTTTCCTTCAGCCACATCTTTCATCAGTTTTTCTATGTCAGTCATATGTATGCCTCCATGCGGCTGTCAGGAACCGTTCATAAACAGTTCCTTAACGTAACATTACGAGATTCATTGTATCATAAGGAATTGCAGCAGAAAATGTTCAAGTTAATTCGCTAAAGTTCCTAAGTAGGGCGGAATGAATATAAACGCATTGGCTGCCATATGGAAGATAAAACACAATAGCAGATCCCTCTTTGTCCTGTATAGCAATGCGATCACCAGTCCCATGAGGGAAGCGTATATCACCTGCACCGGAACTATATGCATTATTCCGAAGAAAAGTGAGGACAGGATTATCGCCGCGATCTCTCCCAGATGCTTTTTTATCCTTCCATACATAAGCCATCTGAAGGTCATCTCTTCTAAAAGCGGTGAAACAAAAACATAAAGGATCAGGCCGGGTATAAATGGCGTAGTCTTCGGGTCAAAGCTTGCAGCAGAATAGAACTTTTCATCAGTTCCCAATATATCTATCAGAAAAGCTATCATCCTGTTTAACAAAACCGAAAGTATGCCGCCCAAAGCAAATGCGACAAATATGGCCAAAGCTCTCTTGGATTTCCCGGCATATACAGCTTTCTCCGGCTTATCAGTCTTCATAAATACAAGGAGCAGTATCAGCGCAGTCAGAGTATAAGCAAGTATATTAAATATATATTCAGCAACCGAGGCATGTCTTCTGAAAAGATCCGCCGCGCCGTTTCCCGAAGAAATGACTGCAGCTGTGATCATATCCGCAGACGTAAGAAAAATTTTAAGCAAAACGGAATATAACGCAAAAGGTGCAAGCATATATACCGCTCTTTTTAATGATCCCATTCAACCTGTTCCCTTTCTGTTTATCTTGACAATTATACCATTTAGAGAGTATAGTAGCACGGTACAAAAACGCTAGGGGCGCATTCGCTGAGACGGATCATGATCCGGACCCTTTCACCTGACCCGGGTAATACCGGCGTAGGGAAGCGAAGAGTTAGCCCTCTTTGAGCAAAAATACAAGGAGGCTTTTTTTATGGACAAATTTATTATGTATTCAGCAGAAGACGGAGCCTATGCACTTACTCAGGCCGGCATCGTCGCAGTGATCGTGATCGCAGGTATTCTTGTACTGCTCACCGCATTTCTTGCATCAAGGGCAATGAATATTGCCGCTATTTCCGATACTGAACAGGAAAATAAAGCAGCTAAAACAAAAGAAAAGACAGGCAAAAAGCTTTTTTCCACAAAGCAGCTCGTCGTTTCGGCACTGGGCATCGCTCTCGCTTTTGCCCTTTCCTATGTAAAGATAATACCCATGCCCTGGGGCGGCTCAGTTACTCTCTGCTCCATGCTCTTCATCACACTTATAGGATTCTGGTACGGCCCCGCCATAGGTATCACAGCCGGGCTGGCCTACGGTCTGCTTCAGTTTGTACAGGACGGTGCAAGCTATATGCTTAATCCTCTTCAGGTATTCCTTGATTACATCTTCGCATTCACCGCACTTGGTATATCAGGATTTTTCAACAAAACGAAGCACGGCCTCGTTACGGGCTATATAGTTGCCGTACTTGCAAGAGGTGCATTCCATGTGCTTGGAGGATATCTCTACTGGATGGACTATATGCCTGACAATTTCCCTTCGCAGCTTGCTTCAATTTACCCTTTCTGCTACAACTACTCTTTCCTGCTCTTAGAAGCAGTTCTCACCATAATCATAATATCCATACCCGCGGTAAAGAAAGCATTGATCAAGATAGGTCGCACAGTACAGGGGTAAACGCAGATACAAGAAAAAGGAATAAAAAAACACAGGCTCTGCAGCCTGTGTTTTTTTGTATCAACTTCAGTTCATTCCGTTTAAAGGTCGTTCATTAGGCCTCATACCCGCATCCTGACCATATATCAGGGCAGCCGGTTCACCGGCACGTACACCCGAAGCTTTCTCCTGCTCCTCCATACGGGCTCCGTCACTCTGGATATTACCAAATGCAATCTCTTCGATCTCTTTCTCGCGTATCTCCTCTTCCTTCATCTCTGAGATAAGCTTATCGAAATTCTTCTTCATGTAATCAGATACTATACGCACTATACCGGCATCAAGCTTGCCCTCATCAACCATCTCTGCAAGGACCTCAAGCGCCTGATCAAGCGTCATCTTTTTCTTATACGGTCTGTCATCGGCTGTAAGCGAGTCAAATATATCACATACTGTGATCAACCTGGTAAGCAGATCAAGCTGCTCATCCTTAAGGCCGCGCGGATAGCCGCTTCCGTCAATATACTCATGATGGTTTGCCGCTATATCCATTACCTTGTCATACTTTCCATAGAAATTGATCTTTGAAAGCATCTGTGCGGTGTAGATAACATGACGCTGAACTGTCTCTCTCTCATCCTCCGTAAGTGTTCCCTTTCGGATATGCAGAGCACGGTTCTCATTCTCTGTAAGATAATGGATGACCGAACCATCAAAATCCTCAAACTTTTTCTCTGCCATCTTATCAATAAACGCTATCTGCTCATCGGTAAGAAAACCGGCAGTATTAAAAGTATCAAGCTGCTCCAGGAACTTCTCAAGAAGCTGGTCCTCTTCCTGCCAGAGCTCGATCTGCATTTTGTTTTCAAGCATATCGATCTTCATTTTGAGCCTGATCTTTTCGAGCTTATTCTTAAGATCCGAATAACCTTCACCGAGTCTGGTCGCTTTGTTAAGAACTTCTCGCGGAGTTATCATCTTTCCTATATCATGAAGCATTGCCGCCATGTGCAGCTGTTCCTGATCATTCGGTGATATGAATACATCTATATCGCCTCTTGTATGAAGCGCATTGATATGATCGGTGATCTCCTCACAATATCTGGCAACATGTTTTGTATGTTTGCCATTGTACGGAGTACGTGCGTCGATCGCGGTCGTCATACATTCAACGAAGGATCCGAGGAGTTCCTCCTGATCCTGGATCAGTATCATATTTGTAAGAGTGTTGGCCATCTGCGCTGTAAGCGACTGTACCATACGCTCATAGTCGGTATCAAAAGGAATGATATTACGTCCGACATCCATGCAGTTATAAAGCATCATCACGCCAAGAACATCCTGCCCGGGCTCAAGGATCGGAGCCACAAGAACAGACTGTGTAAGGTATGAATGCTTCTTATCAAACTGTTTGATGGAATTAATGTCGAATCTGTCGTCAGAATATATATCCGGGATATTGAGCATATCCTCAGGATGACGGTAGCAGTATGTGAAGATATCCCTGTCATCATCGGCAGCGTCCATCTTATCTGCTTCTATACTGCTCTTCTTATTATCGGAATCAAGTGTACGATTGATATCGAGAAGATGCTTGAGCTTACCTTCTGCTGCAATGTATAACGTACCACCATCTGCGTTGGTAAACTTAACGCAGCTGTCCAAAATCATATCGAAAAGGGTATAGAAATTGCCTTCAGTGGCAATGTTATATCCCAGATCGAGCAGTCTGTCTATGTCTTCAGTTATCTGCATCTAAAGAAAAACCTCACTTAAACTCCGAGAGTATTATACCAAAACACCTTAATACTTTCCACCATATTATATACGAACGCACGTTTGTAACGCAAACGAGTAAATCAGTCTTTCCGAAACTTCCATACCTCTTATCTGTGAAAGTGCATCCGCATAGATCTCAAGCTGACGGCTGTAACGACTTACAAGCCTGTCGCTGCTCCTCACACGGTCAGTCTTATAATCAAGCAGTATTAGCTTACCATCCTCTTCAAAGAAGGCATCTATGACCCCCTGGACCAGTATGTCCTCGTCTGAAGGAAATGCTTTGTCAAACCTGTCTGCCGGCACCGCAAAGAAAAACGGCTGCTCCCTGTAAAGCTTTCCTCTTTTGGCTGCTGCGACCATCCGTGCCGCAATCGGATCTTTAAAAAAGGCGGCAGCCTTTTTTGCATCCACATCTTCTGCCGCAGAAGCACTGAGCCTGTCGGAAGCCGTCTCTTTCCGGATAACGCTTTTTATGATCTCACTGCCGTCTATACTGCTAAGATCATCCGGAAGTTCCCCAAACGGGAGCAGTTCCATCACGCGGTGAAAAGCAGTTCCTGTCTCAGCCGCACGATTCTCGCCTCCCGAGACAAAAGACGGAATATAGCTTTCTTCTTCCGTATCCGGATACATAAAGGTCTCACCGGTCTCTATATCCTCTTTATCACGGTTTGCCTTCTTAAGTTCGGAAACTGTAGTCTTCGCAAAAAGTCCTTTAAGAGAAGCGAAGCCATACGTGTATTCTTTCTTTCTGGTATACTCATCATATAGCACGTCATCCACAGAAAGATTACCCTCAAGCAACGGAACAGCTCTGTCGATAGCTGTTTTGTCGAGACCCGTGATATATCCTGCTATATCCGACTCGCTTACGTTCTTTACATAACCTGCTTTAGACGCATTTCCCAATAAAAGGGCATATCGGATCATATCCGCAAAACATAATGCATCAGGAACCTCTTTTATTTCAGGTCCTGTCGAATTTTTTCCATAAAGATCAACATCGACAAGGATCAGTTTTTCCTTTGCGCGTGTGAGCGCCACATACAGGACTCTCATTTCCTCAGCGATCGCATCCATCCTTTTCTTTGATGCAAACACAGTATACTTGAGTCCTTTTTTCGCAAGACGATCTTTGGTGTCTATGGCTTTCATTGCGATACCCATGTCTGAATCCGCTATGAAAGGCGCCTTGCTTTCGGAAAATCTGAATGCAGACGAAAGGCCCGGTATCACTACAACAGGAAACTCAAGACCTTTGCTCTTGTGTATGGTCATTATACGGACTACATCAGCTTTTTCATCCAGTACCGGAGCCTCTCCGTAATCTACATCCCTGTCCTTTAACTCATTGATATAGCGTACGAAACGAAACAGCCCGTGATAAGAGGTTTCTTCAAAAGCAGAGGCTCTTTCAAGAAGCAGGCCGATATCGGCACGTCTGCCGAGTCCTCCCGGCAGGGCTGTCATTCTCTCCTTTAATGAACTATCAGCCACCATCTTTTCTATAAGTTCTCTTATTCCCAGGGTGACTGCATATTTCCTGAATTCTGAAAGCCATTTGATAAAATATTTCGATGCTTCCCTTATCTCATCGGTCACATCGCCATGTCCTTCCGCAGAAAGTTTCACTGCCTCATACAGGCTGCAGTTTTCCTTTTTGGTGATGCCTCTAAGCTCTGCCATGCCTTCGTCATCAAACAGTTCAAGGAGGCCTGTCAGTGTTCCGTATAAAGGTATATCCTGATCAGGATCATCTACTACCTTTAAGGCATTCAGTATCAGTTTTATCTCAAGCGTATCAAAATAACCCGCAGCACTTTCATAATAAAGAGGCATTCCAAACTCATCAAAATACGTCTTAAGAGTATCTTCATATCCTCTCGAACGCACCAGGATCACAATGTCACTGTAGCGGACAGGCCTCATCTGTTTGGTATCTTTATCAAAGACCATAAAGCCGCTTTCCATAAGCTGCTTTATCCTGAGTGTGCAGATAAGCGCCTCATATTCCTTCACGTTATCCGCAAGTGTATCATCTTCCTTATCATTAGGTTTATAGAATCTGAGAACTTCAGTCTTAAATTCATCCCCTTTAGCCGCAGGATAATAATCAGCACCGTTATATAATCTTGCCTTATCATCATATTCGATCCCACAGTTATTCCTGTGCATTATGTTCTCAAAGATATCATTAACAAAATCCAGTACCTCGGCCCTGCTTCGGAAATTCCGGTTAAGATCTATACGTCTGTTGATACCGCTTTCCTTATAACTCTCATACTTTTCCATGAATATGGAAGGTCTGGCATGTCTGAACCCGTAGATGCTCTGCTTAACATCCCCGACCGTAAAATATCCATCCGGACGTGCGATACTGTGAAGCAGCTCCTCCTGAACCATATTGCTGTCCTGATACTCATCGACAAATATATATCTGAAATATTCTCTGTATTCCTCAGCTACAGATGTCGGTTTCCCGTCATCTCCTGTAAGTATCTGCAGCGCAAAATGCTCCATGTCGCTGAAGTCAATTAGATTCTTCTCTCTCTTTTCGGCATCAAACCTTTCCTTCAGTTTTAAGACAAGTCTTATAAGCTCGGAAACATTGCGCGACGAAAGAAGCAGCTCTCTGTCAGCTCCCGCACTATCTATTCCAAAGATATTCATCGCTTCCTTCAGTTCGTCTCTTGCCCTGTCTATATAAGCTTTGGCCCTCTCCCTTATATCAGGATCCTCATTCTTTTTTCCCCTCGCACCGCGAAGTGAGGGAGCCTCAATGCTCTGAAGGTATTCAACTCTGGCCTCAAAGCCATCTTTTGAAAGTGCATTTTCCGAAATGCTCACAAGTTTTACGCAGGCATCTGTATAAGCAGAAGGACCGTCTGTCATCCTTGAAAGCTTCTCAGCTTCGGATGCGCATGCAAAACATCTTTTCAGATGACCTGTTCCCTTATCATATGCAAGCTTGAGCCATACGCTGTCTTCTGCATCGCTCATGCTCTTTTCATTTTTTTCGAGTGCAGACATAAGCCACTTTTCGGGACGCGGCTCACTGAGCGCGGTTTCAAGCAGGGAAAGCATCATATCCTCAACTGTTTTTTCCGAACTGCCTGTAACATAGCTTTCAATAAAGTTTAAAAACTCAGGATCATTTTTCTCGTACTCATCTTCAAGTATGCCGGATACAGCATCCGAAAGCATAAGCTTGCGTTCACCTTCATCCACGGGTCTGAATCCCGGTTCGAGATCTATCGCAGAAAAATTATTCCTCACAACATATAATGAAAAACTGTCTATCGTTGTGATCTGCGCATTCTGTATAAGGCTCTCCTGCTTTGCAAGACGCCTGTTGTCGGGATCTTTTTCAAGAAGCTTAAGAACCGCATCGGCGATCCTCTCCCTCATCTCTGCAGCAGCAGCTTTTGTAAATGTCACAATGAGCAAATGGTCGATATCAACGGGATCATCTCTGTCTGTTATAAGGGATATGATCCTGGAGACAAGCACGGCAGTCTTACCACTGCCTGCAGCAGCAGAAACCAGAAGAGATGATCCTCTGGCATCGATTACCGACTGCTGTTCTTCTGTAAAATTCATATCACCCATAACTAATCCTCTTTACCGCATATGAGTTTAAAAGCTTCATCTGATTTAAGCTCTTTTTTAACTGTCTCAAATCCCGGGATTTTCTTTTCAAATCTGCATATTTCACGGATACTGCAATACTGACACGCTCCTTCCACCGGCTTTATGCTGATATTCCCGTCAGATATATCCTTTGCAAGTTCATCTGTTTTCTTTTCGGCAAATGACAGTATGCTATCCATCTCTTCACGGCTTACAACCTGTGCATTCGAAGCGAAGCTTCCGTCCTTCTTAAACTTCATCTTCACATTTTCCGAAACACCTGATGAAGCAGCATCCGTATCCAATGCTTCAGGGACTCCGTCTTCTGAAATAAAACGTCCGTCCGGCAGCATCTCCATACGCTTAAGCGTCTCTAGTTCTTCAGCCGTCTTGCCCTTTCCCTCTTTATCGCAATCGATCATAGGATCCTTCAATGAGAAATAGAAATAGGCAGCAGGCACTATCTCCTTTCCTGAGAACCTTTCCTCCATCGCTTTCTTTGCTTCACTCAGATATATCGGCAGCTGCAGTTGAAGGCCCATGTAAAGATCAGGCAGGTCAAACTGAACTTTTCCGGATTTATAATCCGTTACCTTAAGAAGTTTTTTATCTCCGTCATCGCAGGTATCCACTCTGTCGATACGTCCGCGCATTTTAAACTTAAAACCGCTCTCCGTCACTATCTCCCGTTCAAAAGGAAGCTCCGCCGCATACGGCACAAAACGGCCGTTTCCAAGCTGTCTTTTAAGCGTTTTCAAGCTGTTTTTCAATATCCTCAAAAGACGTCTGTTCTGATAGGATGTTCTGTGATCCTTGAAAATGATCTCTGCGCCAAACTCTCCCTCAGCTTCAGCAACGGCTTCTTCAAGTATCTTTTCACATTCCTCCCAGGAAATTTCCGAAATCCGCTTTCCTTCAGTCGCAAGCTTTTCAAAAAAGATCCTGAGAACTTCGTGATAGATTGTTCCCATATCCACATTTTCAAAACGGCTGTTCTCTCTTTCCCTGAGTTTCATACCAAAGCCAAGGAAATGCGCATAAGGACAGCCCGCATGTTTTTCCAGCGAAGATATACTGCAGGCTATCTCTCTTCCGTATACCATAGCCACAGCCTTCTTTGAAAGAGGGTGGGAAGCATAACTGTAAAAAGCATTTTCTATAAGTTTGTTAACCAGCACGCTGTCATTTTTCTTTTCCTCACCGACAAGAATGTTTAACAGTTTCCTGTCATCTTCGGAAAGAAGGCCGGCAGCATATCTGCACAAAAGCAGTGAAATAAGTGACAGACTTCCCCTGCCCCCCGGAATAAGATCAAGGCCTGATCTGTCGGATGCTTTTGCCGCAGACAGCCCGGGAAGTATCTTCTTAATCACGCCGAGCACATATGAAGGCCTGAGCGAACCACCGGTCTTATCCATTGAAGAATAAGAAAGGATAAGCTTTTCAGAAGGCCGTGTCATCGCGTGATATATATATAGTCTCTGTATATACATCTGCTGCCTTGGTGTAGGCGAAAGAGCAAAACCTGAAGATATAAGGAACTCACGGTCCAGGTCCGAGATCATGCCGCCGCTTGAATTGCCTCCGGGTATGATACCGTCATTGAAGCCCGCTGCAAACAACACTTTTACAGGTTTGAATCGCGTCCTCTGCATATCACCTATCACAACCCTGTCTGTATCGATAGGGATCACGCCTATCATGATCTCTTCTATACCGGCCTTCAATATCTCAAGATACTCCTTAAGATCCATCACCTCATCAGATAAAAGAGAATCTATCTGTTCAAAGAGTTCGCAGATATATCTGTAGATCTGCTCATATTCTTTCTGCCTGACTATATCTCCCTCACGGGCAAACTCTTCTGCATATGCCTTCAGTTTCTTTTCACATTCATTTGCTGTTACATATGCATATATAGCTCGTGTTATCTCTGAAGCAGTCTTTCCCTTTCTGACGGGAATAAGCGGTTTTAGCATATCCCAGAAACGCTTTCTTATATCATTGATGCGTTTCATGGCATTTACGCGATCTTCATCATCAGGGTATCTTCTCTTCAGATATCCCGGAACTCTTATAAAATCCCTGCTGTAATTCTTCTCTCCTCTTATGCCCGTAGCATACAGATAATTATCAAGCATGCTTATGTCATCAGGATCGATACCTGTCATGCCGCTCTTTAAAAAGTGTATAACGGTCTCATAAGAAAAATCGCATGTTATTGTTTCAAGCGCGCTTCTTAAAAACTCCGTAAAAGGAGTCATATAAAGCTTTCTGCTGTAATCGGCAAATATAGGAATATCAAATTCTGCTGCCAGCTCATCAAGATAAGGAGCATAAATATCCATACTTCCCACAGCTACTGCAATATCTCTGTAGGCATAGCCTCCCTCAAGAGTGAGTTCTGCAATCCGGGTGAATATCTCTCTCATCTCAGCAGCCGGATCATCCGCAACAAAAAGCTGTACCTCCGCTGAAGGATCGTCTGTATATGAAACCGCATGTTCCCTGAAGATGCCGCTCTCCAATGCAGACAGCGCCGGTCTGTTTTTATATCTGATAACAGGGGAGCCCTGCAGATAAACATCAGGGATCCTGTCGCATTCCGCATCCTTAGCGAGCTGTTCCATCGCTCCTATGGTCTTTCTGCTCAACGAAAAAAGTCTGTGTTCATCATCATCAGTGCGGTAGCTCTCGGCCTCCTCCGCAGGCATAATGATACTCATCCAGACTTCGCTGCATTTGCGCATCAGTTCGTAAACAACTCTTTCCTGCACCGGCGTGAACCCGGTGAATCCGTCAAAAGCTACTACCGCGCCTTTTAATTTTTCAGATCTTTTGATGCCATCTGCAAGGACATCGAATTTTTCTTCTTTCGTTATATACTTTCCTTCACAGAAGGAACGCATTTTTTCATAAACAAGCTTTATATCTTTAAGCTTTCCGTTAAGATAGGGCTTTCCGGAAGTAACGGAAAGAAGACCATCCATATCGGACGGAGAAATGCCGTACTGTTCAAATTCGGATATAACGGATTTTACTTCATGAACGTAACCGGTGCGCTTGAACGACTTTCCGATCACCGGAAGACTGTCAGAAATATCTGCAGCCACTTTTCTGATAATAAGATTTTTCCCCGTATCATCAAGAATAAGGCGGGAACTGTATCCCACCTCATCTCCTATCCTGTGCATGAGTCTTCCAAAACTCTGCACATCGATATTCATAATGCCCCGGTTCGGGTTCTTAAGGACCATCTCTTTCTGTGCCTGCAGCGTAGACTGATCCGGAACTATCAGAATAAACTGTCTGTCCGGATCTGCTGCTGCAAGTTCAGTCAGATCATCCTCTATCCTTGATGTTTTGCCGGAGCCCGATGCTCCGATATAAAACTTTAAAGACATAACCCCTTAACCCATCAATATGCTTTAAGCCTGATCGAGCAGTTCCTTTAGAAGCTGATTGACAGTTCCCGGATCAGCCTTACCCTTGGCCTGCTTCATTACCTGTCCCACAAGGAAACCTATTGCCTTCTGTTTGCCACCCTTATAATCAGCTACGGATGCCGGATTGTCAGCGATAACCTGCTCACAGATACCCTTTATCGCGCCGGTATCATTTTCCTGCTTAAGTCCGTTTTCTTCAACATACTTTACAGGATCCGTATCATTCTCAAACATTACTTCAAACACCTGCTTGGCAGTATTGTTATTGATCACTTTCTTGTCGACCAGATTTATAAGGTCGGCAAGATGAGCTGGTGAGAATACTATATCCTCCGCATCCATATTTTTTTCTTTAAGAAGCCTCATAGTCTCAACCATCAGCCAGTTTGAAACCTTTTTAGGCTGTCCGCAGAGTTTTGTTGCCTCTTCGAATATATCCGCTGTTTTCTTGGTTGCAGTGATAAGCTCAATATCGTAATCAGGAATACCGTACTCTGTCTTATAGCGTTCCATCTTTTCAGGTCTGAATTCAGGTGCGGATGCTTTCACTTTTTCGATCCACTCATCAGATATATCTATGGGGATCAGATCGGGATCAGGGAAGTATCTGTAATCCTGTGCATCTTCCTTTGATCTCATCGCATATGATTCAGACTTTGTGTCATCCCAGCGTCTCGTCTCCTGAATGACTGTGCCTCCGGACTCAAGTATATCTATCTGTCTCTCGCGCTCACCGGCTATGGCATGCTGTATCGATGTGAATGAGTTAAGGTTTTTCATTTCGGTTCTTGTTCCGAACTTTTCACTTCCGACTTCTCTTACGGAAAGGTTCACATCCGCTCTCATCGAGCCTTCTTCAAGCTTGCAATCCGATGCCCCGAGATACTGAACGAACATACGCAGCTTTTCAAGATAAGCGATAACCTCTTCAGCAGAGCGCATGTCAGGTTCCGATACTATCTCTATAAGAGGCACACCAGAACGGTTATAATCAACAAGTGAACAATCACCCCATTCATCATGGATAAGCTTTCCGGCATCTTCCTCCATATGTATCTCATGGATGCCTACACGCTTTCTCTTAACTTCACCGGATTCTGTCTTACCTGCATTCTTTTCATTAACAGACAGCTTCCCTGTCTCGATCTCAACATAACCGTTTCTGCATATAGGAAGATAAAGCTGTGAGATCTGATAATTCTGCGGGTTATCCGGATAGAAATAATTCTTTCTGTCAAACTTGCAGTGTCTTGTTATCTCACAGTTTGTTGCAAGACCAACAGCCATTGCATATTCAACAACCTGTTTATTCAATACAGGAAGCGATCCCGGCATTCCTGTACATACAGGGCATGTATGTGTATTAGGTGCTCCTCCGAAAGCCGTAGAGCATCCGCAGAAGATCTTTGTCTTGGTTGCAAGTTCAACATGAACTTCGAGGCCTATGACTGTTTCGTATTCTTTACTCATCACACAGTCCCCCTTATCTTTTCGTATGTATATGCAGCCTGAATAAGTGTCTTTTCCTTAAAGCAGTCACCTATAAGCTGAAGACCTATCGGAAGACCTGTCTTATCTTTACCGCAGGGCAGACATATTCCCGGCAGTCCTGCAAGATTCACTGAAATAGTATAAATATCACCGAGATACATCTTCATGGGATCAGATAAGCTCTTTCCGAGTTCCGGAGCCGTCGTAGGTGCAACAGGTCCGAGAATAAAATCATACTTTGCGAATGCTTCATCAAAAGCCTGCTTTATGAGAGCTTTTACCTTAAGTGCCTTAAGATAATATGCATCATAATATCCTGATGAAAGCACGAAAGAACCGAGCATTATACGTCTCTGCACTTCAGGTCCGAATCCCTCCGAACGAGTCTTCTTGTACAGGTCGTGAAGATCTGTAAAGTCGTCTGTGCGATATCCGTATTTGATACCATCAAATCTCTCAAGGTTTGAGCTTGCCTCTGCATCAGCTATGGTGTAATAAGCAGGTATTGCATATTTAACAAGCTTTAGATCAAACTCCTCAACTTCTGCTCCTGCTGCCTTAAGATCTTCCGCAGCCTTCTTTACAGCTGCTGCCACTTCCGGATCAAGACCGTCTCCAAAATAATCACGTGGCAGACCTATCTTCATCCCCTTCACATCTTCCTTAAGTGCAGATGTGAAATCCGTATCCTTTCGGTCCAGAGAAGTGGAATCCTTTTTATCATGTGAGGCAATGGCTTCAAGTATCACAGCTATATCCTCTGTACTCTTGGCAAGCGGTCCTATCTGATCAAGTGATGAGCCGTAAGCCACAAGGCCGTATCTGGATACAGTTCCGTAGGTCGGTTTCATTCCAACAACTCCGCAGTATCCTGCAGGCTGTCTGATAGATCCGCCCGTATCGGATCCAAGCGCAAATGCACACTCATCCGCTGCAACTGCAGCAGCTGATCCGCCGGATGAACCACCGGGTACATGTGCCGTATTCCTTGGATTCCTCGTAACGCCGAATGCCGAGGTCTCTGTCGTAGAACCCATGGCAAACTCATCCATATTGGTCTTGCCGATAACTATCGATCCCGCATTCTCAAGATTCTCCACAGCGGTTGCCGTAAATGTCGGAACAAAGTTATAAAGTATCTTTGATGCACAGGTTGTCTTCAGATCCTTTGTGCACATATTATCCTTTATAGCCGCAGGAACGCCTGCAAGAGGGCTCTTAAGCTCTCCCGCATCGATCTTCTTCTGGACATCCTCCGCTCTCTTATATGCTGCATCCTTATCGACCGTGATATAGGCATGCACTTCCTCATCCTTTTTATCTATGGCAGCAAAGCAGGCATCCAGCGCTTCCTTAACGGAAATCTCTTTTTCCTTTATCTTCCTGCCAAGCGCTACAGCGCTCAGTTCATTTATATCTGACATAGGTCTGCTCCTTAATCAAAAGTGCGCGGAACTACGAATGCACTATCCTTCTCCTCCGGTGCATTCTTAAGTATCGCCTCGTGATCGTCACCATTTGTAACCACATCCTCCCTGAAGCAGTTTACTTCAGGATGGATATGAGTCATCGGTTCTACGCCCTCGGTATCAACTTCTCCGAGTTCATCGATATAATCAAGCATCTGGGCAAGGTCCTTCTTGGCCTGCTCCTTCTGCTCTTCATTTAACTTAAGCTTTGAAAGTATGCCGACATATTCTATGGTTTCATCACTTATAACATTAGCCATGTCTGCCTCCTGTATCAGTCGCGTACTTTGATGTGTACTTCGCGAAGCTGCTGCTCGGTTACTTCATTGGGTGCACCACACATAAGGTCCTGAGCTGTCCCGCTCATAGGGAACGGGATCACTTCACGGATATTCTCTTCATTCTTAAGGAGCATGATCATACGATCAACTCCCGGTGCCATACCTGCGTGAGGCGGTGCTCCAAACTGGAAAGCATTATAGAGAGCTCCGAACTTGTTCTTAAGAACTTCCTCATCATAACCTGCGATCTCGAATGCTTTTACCATTATCTTCATATCATGGTTTCTTACTGCGCCTGAAGAAAGCTCAACACCGTTGCAGACGATATCATACTGATATGCAAGTATCGTCAGAGGATCCTCCTCTTCAAGAGCCTTAAGCCCGCCCTGAGGCATTGAGAACGGATTGTGTGTAAAGCCTATCTTCTTCTCTTCCTCATTGTATTCATACATAGGGAAGTCATTGATATAGCAGAAGCGGTATGCGTTCTTTTCAAGCAGGTCGAGACGATTTGCTATCTCTGTCATAAGCTGTCCTGCATAAAGAGCTGCCTGCTTTTCCTTATCGGCAATGAAGAAGATGGTATCACCTGCATTAAGACCGGCAAGATCCTTTATCTCCGTCTTCATGTCATCAGGTATAAACTTGTCGATAGGTCCCTTGTATGAAAGGTCGTCCTGCACCTCAAGGTATCCAAGGCCACCCATACCGATAGACTGTGCAAACTTAAGAAGCTTTTCATGGAAGCCTTTTGACATCTGCTGGTGTACATTTATCGCACGTACAGTCTTTCCATGGAAAGGCTTGAATGTACATCTCTGGAAGAATTCTGTCACATCTATGATACGGAGAGGATTTCTGAGATCCGGCTTATCCGTACCGAACTCAAGCATTGCCTGCTTATATGAGATAACAGGATAAGGGGCCTGAGTTACCGTATATCCCTCGGGCGCAAACTTATTGAAGGTATCTGTAAGAACCTGCTCACCTACCTTGAACACATCTTCCTGTGTTGCAAAACTCATTTCAAAATCGAGCTGATAGAATTCTCCCGGGCTTCTGTCTGCTCTTGCATCCTCATCACGGAAACAGGGAGCTATCTGGAAATACTTATCAAAACCCGAAACCATGAGCAGCTGCTTATACTGCTGGGGTGCCTGGGGAAGAGCATAGAACTTGCCCTTATATTTTCTTGAAGGAACGATATAGTCTCTTGCACCTTCAGGTGATGACGCACAGAGTATGGGAGTCTGTATCTCAAGGAATCCCATCTCGGTCATCTTCTGTCTTAGGTAGCTTATAACCTGTGAGCGGAAGATCATATTATCCTTGACCTTCTTATTGCGGAGATCAAGATAACGATACTTAAGACGCACATCCTCTCTTGTCTCTTTTGAAGTCATTATCTCAAAAGGAAGCTGACGGTATACCTTACCGAGAACCTCAACACTCTTTGCCTCTACCTCAACGGTTCCTGACTGTATCTTCGGATTATATGTATCCTCCGAACGCTTCTGCACAGGTCCTTCCACGGAGATACAATCCTCACGTGTAAGGCCTTCAAGAAGGCTTGTATCACGCATTACAACCTGTACCACCCCGTACTGGTCGCGCAGATCGATAAAGGACACACCGCCATGGTCCCTTATGTTCTCGAGCCAACCGGCCACTTTTACTGACTGGCCGATCTTCTCTTCACTGATCTCATCAAGTGTTAATGTTCTGTACTGATCACTCATTTTCTTCTTCCTTTCTTAATGCTGCTCATCACCCGGCAGGGTTATGTATCGCAAACAACAAATACTTTCCACTTCTTTTATAGCACTGACTTCCTTACACCGGTAGCTTGCCTGACGGTATAGGAAGTTTTAGCAAACAACAAAACGGGATAACTATATAAGCCATCAGACGCATAAAAAAGTCCCGGGATATGTGTTTTACATATCCCGGGACGGATCAAACAAATCAATCCGCGGTACCACCCGCTTTGAAGCCTTTAATTCCATATAGCTTCCACTCTCCAAGCTTAACGCGCTTATTCGTATACCCCTACCTGCCCTGTTTCATGCTCTCAGGATATCTGCTCCGGAGTGTTCCCCTTTGTCTCTAAAGCCGGATGCGCTTTCAGCCGATGACGCTTCCTCTCTGATGCCCTCTGATGACAGGAGTCTCCTTCAATGCATTTGGATAATATTAAATTAACTTTTCAAACTATAGCATAAGCCGGTTTAAAATTCAATCATTTAAACCGTACTGTAACCGAATCCGTTACATATAGCATCAACCTTAGCCTTATCCTTGCATAACGGACAGCTTTCCGGTGCGTAACTATGATAATCGGGAAGGTCAGTAGTCGAATATAAGGAAAGGATAGGAATTCCCATAACCTTTGATGCTGCCGAGAATATGGCAGATACGCCTACTATATGACCTTCATTGTAGCCTACAGCTTCCATCGCGCTCGAAAGCGAGCTTCCTGTTGACACCGTAGCTGTAAGCATAAGAACTTCCTTGCCTCTGATCATGTGTTCAATGTTCTCACGGAAAATGATCTGTCCGGAAGTATCATATTCAGGGCTCATAACATATATAGTCTTGTGTGCATTCTTTGATATTACACCGGCCTTTGTAAGTTTGTTTGCCAGATATGCTCCGACAACTTCCATGTTTTCAAGGCAAAGGATCGTATCAATAACAGTTGATGCGAGATACATATCGGCCATCTCCTCACCGGTCGCTCTTGCTTCTCTCTGTCTTGCCTTCATATCACTTAAATCCATGTAATAATTTACATGCGAATGCGGAGTAATGAAGTGCCCGGGGATATATCTGAGCACAACATCCTTGTTCCTGGAATAATCAATCTTTTTGTAATCCTGCATCTCGTAACCTCCTCATGTTTTTTTAATCCCACAATATTTATATTATAAGCTCCGGAGCTTCAAAAGTAAAATCCCGTTCCCCGGATCATATATTTCCAAACACAAAATCCTTTGCAATACCGCAACTTTCCCTGAGCATATTATTTGGAAGATATCTTGGTGCCGACATCCCTGCTATTCCGCAGACATTTTTATAGCCATAATGCTTTGCCAAAGCTACTCCGCGGAACACATGATAATTGCTTGTCACGATTCCCACACTGACATGTTCCTTATCCAGAAGCTTTGCTGAAAAAGCTATATTTTCTGCTGTATTTGTAGACTTTTCTTCTGTTAGTATCCTGTCAGGATCAATCCCGTTTTCAACCATATACTGTTTCATGATGACAGCTTCGGGAGCAGGCTCATTATATCCCTGCCCTCCCGATACTATAGCCTTTGTATCAGGATTATTTTCCATATATTCAATAGCAGCTTTAAGGCGCCATACAGTCACTACAGATGGTCCGTTTTTCTTAACCTGTGAGCCAAGCACGATAATATAATCCAGATCAGGCACTCCTTTTGCATTAAACTGTGAAATGATCATCCCCTGTGTTACTGCTTCAAAAAGAATTCCCAGAACAAGAAAAACAACGCAGATAACTTTTATCGGTTTCTTTACTTTTTTCCAGGCATGCTTATATGCCATAAATGACAACAATGCAAATACTGCAGCTATCACAAACCATATAAGAAAAAAGGCTGTGCCGGAATGCACCATAAAAACAACTACACCGTACATCCCCGAAAGAACAGATGCCGCAGCAAAGGGCAGGTAAGAATAATTCTTTTTTATACTTTTCTTCGCTTTTAATTTGTTAATATTTTTATTATTAGTATTTTTATTATCTTTCTTCACGTATAGAACCTCTGATACTTACTATTCATCTTCCGAAATATTCATCCACGCCGTTTGCAAGACCTTCGACCATCTTTTTCTGGCCTGAACTGTCATTCATAAAAAGATCATCGGACTTGTTGGTCATATAACCCATTTCAAATATACATACCGGCACCTGACTCCAGTTGATACCGCTCATATTATCTTCTTCGATAACACCCTTATTCTTAATCCCGGTTGCTGCCGAATAATTATTTACCAGGGCATCACAAAGTTTCCTGCTTGCAGCATACTCATCCGCATTCCACGGGTTATTTTTCGTCTGACATATACCTTCTGCTCCTGATACAGATGCATTATCGGAGCCGTTAGCATGTATACGTATAAAAGCATCCGCATTATTGTTATTCGCTATCATGGCTCGTTCCGAATTGCTCAGATCCACATCTTCCGTAGTTCTGGTCATGATAACAGTATATCCGCGTCTCTCAAGTTCATCCCTAAGAGCAAGTCCGATCTGCAGATTGAGAGCATGTTCTGTCACACCTGAAAAGCGACCTTCGGTACCTGATGACACCTTGGCTTTCATCTGATCTGAGCCCGGTCCTACAGGTTCCTTAGCACTGTTGCCCTTCCCCTGATGTCCCGGATCGATGCATACCACAAGCCCCGAATGTGCTGCTTTGTTTTCCGGAGCTGGCGTCACTGTTTCAACTGTATCATCTGTTTCTGATGAACCATTTTCGTAAGCAGCTGCTTCCGATACGCTTTCTTCTGCAGCCGTATCGGAGGCAGCTAACTCTTCGGAATCCCCTTCTTCCGAAGAGCCGTCTTCAGGATCATCTTCATTCAAAACACTATCTTCTGACACAGCTGTATCTTCCGGCACAGTATCATCTGCCAGACTCTCTTCTTTATTATCATATCCAAGGTTCAGGTTCACAACCTGAACTGCCTCCTCTGAACTCTGTACAGTTTCCGAAGCAGGCTCTTTGCCTGAACAGGCGACCAGAAGCAAAAAACTCATAAGAGTTACCGTTATCAGTTTTCTCATTATTTCTCATTATTCCTCCTTAGCCGATCCTGAATATTATAACTTATGGAAGCAAATGCTCGCAGCAATAATGTCAAAAACGCTAAAAATATACCACAGAATTATAATGCATTCCAAAAACATAAGTGTATAATCAGCTTGCTAAAAAATCAGGAGAGAATACTATGAAGACTACACAGAACATGACAACGGGCAGTCCTGTCCGCCATATAATACTTTTTTCGATACCGATGATGATCGGCAATATCATTCAACAGCTCTACAATCTGGCGGATTCGATAGTAGTCGGAAGAGTTGTCGGCCGTACTGCCTTGGGCGCGATAGGCGCTACGGGCTCGGTCACTTTTCTTTTCTTTGCCCTCTGCAACGGCATAGGCTCCGGCGGCGGAGTCATCACCTCGCAGTACTTCGGGCGCGATGATAAAAAAAAGGTTAAACGATGTATATTCAATGTTGCACTTATAATGCTTATATTTCCGTTGATCGTAGGTGCAGCTGCATTCTTTCTTTCAAAACCGCTGCTCATACTGTTAGACACACCCGAGACCATGCTTCCGGATGCAGTAACTTATATGCAGATGATGAGCATAGGCCTTGTTTTTGTTTCACTTTATAATTATATTTCCTCAATGCTGCGCGCTCTCGGTGATTCCATGACACCTTTGATGTTTTTGATATTTGCCAGCCTGGTCAATATCGGACTTGATATAACATTTGTTAAATTCCTGGGACTTGGTGTACTCGGTGCGGCACTTGCCACTCTTATATCGCAGTTTCTCTCAGGCGTTCTGTGCATGCTCTTTGCCATACGGACCAATCCGTATTTTCATCTTGAGAAAAAAGACATGCGTTATGACCGCAAAGTCATAAAAGACTCTCTTCGACTGGGCATCCCTCTTTCACTTCAGTTTTCAATGATCGCCGTATCATGTATGGCTCTTCAGCGTGTAGTGAACGGCTTTGGAGATATCGCAGTAACTGCTTTTACCGCCACAAGCCGTATCGAGCAGGTCATTCACCAGCCCTATCAGACGTTAAGCGCAGCACTTTCAACCTATAGCGGCCAGAACTACGGCGCAAATAAAAAAGACCGCGTGATAGAAGGCTATCGCAAAAGCCTGCTTATCATGGCGATCTTTACTCTGATCATGATACCTGTCTTACAATTTTTCGGTGAAGACATAGTCTCTCTCTTCTTAACTGATGAACCCGAGGTTATCAGGACAGGAGCCATAGCGCTGCGCATCTCATCGCTTTTCTATTTATTCCTGGGAGTTATATATGTAGCCCGTGGTGTGCTGAGCGGTATAGGTGATGCCTTTTTTGCCCTCCTGAACGGTATTGTCGAGGTAATAGGCCGATTTACGATCCCCCTGTTTTTGACCGCTATCCCCATGATAGGAATGTGGGGCATATGGTGGTCCGTAGGTATTGTGTGGTTCGTAAGCGGATTGACTGCATGGCTCAGGTATATGCAGAAAATGAGGGAACTCACCGGGAAAAAACTTATTCCTGATAAGGCGGCTGTTCGATAGTTACGTCAGCCGGAAGCACAACTCCACATGAAGTAAGATCATGACCGCCTGAAGTAATAAAAAGGCCGTCCTTACCTTTTGCCCAGCCACAGTCAAAATCCATATTCCACTGCACCGTATCCCATGTTGTTTCATCTGTAGCAAAATACGTTCCGCTTATATGATAATCATTAAACGGATGCCATTGGGCATCTGTTGCATCCCTTCCATAAGCATTATTCAGTTTGCAGGATCGTTCATGATTGTTGAGGGTATAATCTGTCATGAACATTGATGTTCCGTCGAATCTTCTCACGGCGGGATAACTGATCACCGCTGTCTTAATCCACGCTCCGCCTCTTTCCCTTATCCATTGTTCAAAATGTGTTACATTGTTTTTTTCATCAACAACCGCCCGGATCTGCATCGTATACCAGGTGCCGACCTTCCAGATATAATTGGTATATACCTGTTTGCCGGTTTCCTCATCACCGAAATCGCCGTTCTGTCCTCCCAGCACATATTCTATAGTCGGCTTTCCACCATCATCCCCATCCCAGACTGACATTAAAAGAACATGGCTTCCATCAGCATTCAGAAAACCGGCGTATCCACCCGGCCAGTTATGAACTGCCCAATAGGTATTCTTAGCTTCTTTAACACAGCACCAGTCAACAGAGATGATATCGTATATGCCACTTTCGTTCCCGCTCCAGTCCACATAAATATTCGGTGCATGCCGCGCAGCTTTTTCAGCTTCCACATCAGAAAGAGCCGGGGCTGTCGGAAGATATGAAAGAACTCCATCCGTCTTCTTTTCTAAAGCGGGTGCAGTCGATGCAGTCGGCTCAGGTGCAGTAGTCACTTCAGGTTCCGTGGCGTCCGAAGTTTCCTCATCCATCTCATTTTCATCTTCTGCCTGAATGTCCTCTGAATTTTTTAAACCGGTTTTACTCTCCAGCATTTCGGATAACACCATATTAATGTCATTCTCTTCAATTGCGCCGGTATTCCCGCCGCATCCCGAAAGAACTGTCACTGTAAAGAATAAAAAAGCTAATTTTCCGATCTTCAATTTTCCGATTTTCATATTTCCCCCTCAAGCCAAAATCATTACAGTTCCAAACACTGATCTAATATGGAATTATTATTTTCAGGAATACTCTCTTATCAGTGATATGATCAGATCACTCAGTACAGGAACCGCTATAAGCACATCCAGAACTGCAGCATGAACAGGTTTTATCTTTCCGTATATCTTTTCAGTCAAAGGATGTGTAACTTTAAAATAAAAAACCGCCATCACCGCAAATATCAAACTTGTAAAAACACATGAACGATCCATGATCGAAAGCGGCCATCCGCTGTATGTCCAGAAATAGTAACCATATATCCATTCCAATACATACGAAGATATCAGTTCAAACACTGTTGTGACAAAAAAAGAAATAGCAAATAAGGCAGCAGTGTTTTTTATCTTTCTCACAAAAAGCAGAAGCAAGAATCCGCCAAAAGCATAAATCGGAATGAGCGGTAAAGTCATCACACCCCTGTCGGCATAATAATGAAACACCAACCACACACATGTAATTTCATATACCCAACCCATGAATGAATTTATAATGAATTCCACTTCATACCTGAGTAAAAATTCTGCAACTCCGGGGCTTCTTCCCCTTTCGGTTTGGTGATCACTGCGATGATCAGATCCCATTTCCCGCATTTACTTTTACTCCACTAATACTTCCCACTTGTTACAG
>JAEEGJ010005019.1_pt1 | contig 42846 bp, 36 predicted proteins | sample 8958761 | NCBI WGS metagenome assembly JAEEGJ01 (sample SAMN16246546, study PRJNA631951) | gut metagenome | biome: gut microbiome; feature: rumen; material: RS-attached | host: Bos | place: Iran: Karaj | collected 2018-10
CTGCGTTTTTGTACACCTTTATCTTCTTGTAGCTCTCTATTCTGAAAATGTTGGCTACGGCACATGCCCATTCTTTGTCATCCTGCACCAGACGGGTGGTGGGATGGCCCTTGGGGGCTTCTTTTAACAGACGGATAAAGACCGTCTCAAGATTAATCTCGGGATAGTCTATGGCCTTGTTCTTTAATTGCTTCTCTTCGTCTTTGACCGTGCGCTTGTAGGCGTTTCTAAGTTCCCCGGGAGTATAGTCCACGCCGTAATGTGAGTAAAACGTGGCAAGGTTCTTCCAAAGAGACATCTGCTCTTCGTCTGTGTGTATATCTATTAAAGTGCCGTACAAGTCAAATATATAGTTTTTATAGCGTCTCAAGTGTTAACCTACCTTGTAAGATAAATATCGTATTTGTCGCCTGCGGGAATTCCGTAATTTACAAGAGCCGCGCTGTCGAGAGTAACCGTAATGCCTGTATCGTTCTTGGCAGCGGAGCAATCCACGCCTGAAAGGGATTTCTCGCCCTGTATCATCATAAGGCCGCCGTTTGAAATTATGGCATCTCCGCTTCCCAGTTCATTGCCGAGACCGTCTTTAATCGTAAAGCTGTAACCGCCTATTTCCGCGGAAGCCTTAAAGATTTTTACCGTAAACAATCCGCTGGCATCCTTCCAGTCCCCCAGGAAAATGTCGTCATATTTTGCATATCGGCTCGGAAATCTTGCATGAAAAGGTGCTCCTCCCAGCTTCTGCTGATACTCATCAAATTCTTCGGCGGTTATATTCTTTTCACTGTCGGCAAAGAAAGCCTTATCCTTAACTTCACCCACCTCAAAACCGCTTGAGCCGTATGACACAAAAGAAAATCCCTCATCCTCAAGCTTTAATTCATTTACCTGAAGTTCTTTTCCGTTCCTCGCAAAGGCCACTCTGCCATTGGAATAGGTCCAGTCGCACAGAACATTCATGTCAGCGTTTTCCTTATCATAATAAATGCAGGAGCCGTCTTCATAGAAATCTATGGTTACGGGATTGGCACTTTCTCTCTGAACCAAGCGTAGGAACACTCCTTCCGGGCGCTCGTCCTTAACTTCAGGTTCCTCTGTCGGTTCTTCTGCTGAGGCTTCCGCAGAGTCTTCTTTTGACTCAGATGTGTCGATTCTTTCCGCCTGAGCCACGCTTGATACGCTTACCACAGAGCTCGGGTCGACCCACTCGACAGGCTTCTCGTCTGAGCAACCCTGCAAAAGAAAGCATGCACTTGCCAATACAGTCACACATATTTTTGAGAGAATAGTCTTTTTCATATTGCCTCCGCGAATCTTTATTTGACAAAGAAAATCATCATTATCACTTCCACCGTTAGGGCTATCAGGGCAAATGCCGCCACAATGACTATCTTCTGGTACGGGCGCTTGCCTTCTTCCCTTGCGGCTTCAATTTCGTCAAGGCGCTTTCCTTCAAGAAAACTTACGATTTCCCTGTAGGTGGCAATGTTGAGGGTCTGTTTCTTTTTCTCGACCATGAAAGCAACCGCCATGGAAACGGCAGCTAGGCATACCCAGAGAGCCACTCCGTAAAAGCGCAGGAACCTTGCGAGAGGAACCGGGGTCAGTACCACCAGTAACAACAGCACTGCATAGAGCTTGCTCAGTTTGTCAAAGTCCTTTTGATCTTCTTTGTTGATAATCTCCTTTATCACCTCTGCATCTCCCTTCAAAAGTGTGTCCACGGAAATGCCAAAGGTCTCGCTCATTAACACCAGACTGTTGATATCGGGGTAGCTCTTGCCCGTCTCCCAGTTCGAGACGGTCTGCCTTGATACATAGACTTTGTCCGCAAATTCTTCCTGCGAAAGACCTGCTTCGGTTCTGTATTTCTTTATCTGTGTACCAAGTTCCATAATCTTTCCCCGTTGTCTGATTATTCCTTCACAAGACCTATTTTGGCATATTTTTTCCTATTTGAAAAGCCCGACCTCACAGTTCGGCGCACATATCTATTATTGCTTTGGGAACTTTGTTTTTAAGTTCGTCCATCTGAGATAATTCAAAGGCCATAACTTCCTTGTTGTTTTCTTCTTTGGCGTTAAGATATGCATAATAGTGACCCATGTATCTGAATTCTGCATCCTTGGAAGCGGTCAGCGCCTTTATGCCTTCTTCCGTGCAAGTAGCTTTCTTGTCAAAAGAAGTCTGCATCGTTGTATCAAACACTGCTTTTTCTTCAAGATATGTCTGTCCGCCCTTCTTTATACGCATATATCTGCTGCCGTCGTTATAAAGAATCCCTGTCTTCATGCCCGGTATCAGACAAGCTATGCCCATGCCCAAAGCAACGGGTGCGAGAAAGATTAAAAAGAAAGGTCTGTACCAAATCAGTGTAATTCCTGCCACAAGACCCAAAACCATGGATGCTATGGGGCCGGCTATTAAGATTTTTGCGAAAATTTCTATTTTTGCATCTTCTTTTTTGGTGGGAACGGTTCCGCCTACGCCGCACCAGTATAAAGGATTCTTTTCAATGCCGAATCTTACTCTGTCATTTAAATCGTTTCTGTAAAGTTTAAAAGGTCCGGTTGTGATTAACAACAGTTTCCATCCCTGTATGAGACCGCTTATGACATGTCCCCACTCATGTACCGCTGTTGCTGCCAGGTATGAAAGAATTGCCGATCCCATAAGCTGTAAAAAAAATATTGCTTTGTCCATTTTGTAATCTCCTTTGTGTTCGGGTCTTGCCCTTTGTTGGTTTAACCCTAATACATTTTCGGAGTTTTGTCTGTCAAAGGTCTTTGACAAAGGCGTATTTTAGGCAAAAAGAGGGCTGTCAAATGTGTTTGACAGCCCAAATAAACTTATATATTAACGTAATGGTTTTGTATCTCTTTCCTCTGTTTCCAAAAACTGCTTTTCCAGAGCGAGAACTCTTTTTCTTTCGTACTCTATTCCCTTTAAACTGCAAAAAGCGTATTTAAAGTCTTCAAACATTTGCAAGGCATATGCCAGTATTCGTTCCAGAGCGTCATAATTTGGGAATTTCGGAAGTCCCGGACGAGGTCTTTCGGTTCCTTCCAATTCCTTCTCTAACCATTCCCACGAACCTCCATGTATTACGTCTCCCGCCTCCGATACATACCAGATAATATCGACAATTGCATATTTAAGTGTGAAGTTCATGGTAAAAGAATACGGACCGACTTCCTGATTTTTGATGTAATAAAAATCCTGCATGTGTCCGGGAACATACCCAAGCTTTTCAATAATTGCAAATACTTTTTTCCTGTCGATGGGAGGCATTATTAAATCTGCTTTTTTACGGAACCCCTCTTTCAATTTAGTTTCCTTTTCAACAAATTTCATATGAATCAGCGCATCACAAACATCCTTCTTGGTCGTTGTTAAGTGATATATATTTGCGAAATCAGGAATTGGAGCCGGTGTGTTCTCCGAACTTTCATCGTACAAAGCTTTCAGAGATTCCTTATAAATCTCTATAGCCTCAGATATTATTTCCTCAATATCCTCATAAGATGAATATGCGGGAGAGCCGCTTCTGTAATCATCCGAAGCGGCAACATCTTTTTTAATGCGAGACCATGGTCCGAAACCGATTATCTGTTCTCCCTCATCAAAATAATAATAGGCAATTTTAATCCATGGACGATCAAACCAAAAGGTAATTCTATCCTGTTCGTCATCCGCTACCCCATCGATGATGAATTTGTCGCTTCGAAACCGTGCGTTGTATCCAAGCTTTTCTATAATCGAAATTACCTTGTCTTTTCTTGCGGTTTTTACCGGCAAGGCATTATCTCTTTTAACCTTTTGGGACAGTTCTGCTGTACGCTCCAAAAAATGTACTCTGCGAAGCGCGTTTATGACATCTTCTTTGGTCTTCACGGATACACCCCCATATATCAAAAGAAAAACTATAAACTATTCAATAAACCAAAAGTAGGTCATATGCCCCACTGAATTGCAGTTTTATCCTTTTAAATAACTCCTATGCCTGCATAAGGTATAGCCTTTATCAGGCATTCCGCCGCATCCTCTATGTCTTCGTAGTCAAGCTCCTCGCCTTCTCTGGCAGCGCACTCGAACTCATCAACAATATTCTCTATTAAAACCATGTCTATGAAAAGCGGAAGCTTGTTAAGAAGATTATCCTCTATTTTCGTCTCGCTTCTGTAGCCCTCCAGAATGGTTTCAAAATAATGCTGCATGTAATTCATACGTTTAACAGGATTCTGTTCATTCCTGCACCAGCCCTCGCCATGAATCCAGAGGTTCGCAAGGTCATACATGTACCAGCAGTAAATACAGTTATCAAAGTCAAATACCGTAATATCACCGGTACGCATGTCTATATGATAGTTACCGTCGCTGAAGTCAAAATGAACGAGACCGTAAGATTCACGGTCCTTAGGCAAAGAAGAAAACTCATCAAAGCGCTTGTATATGGCTTCTTTTAACTCTGCATATTCGTCCGGAATGAGCTTGTCAATATATTCTTTGTTGAATATGTCGCCATAGTCTGCGCGTTTGTGTTTTGGTTCATAAATCTTGGAAAGTCGGTGTATTGCTCCGAGAGCCTTTCCCGTATTGTAGAAATATTCCTCAAGAGGCTTGCCGTTTCTGTAACGATATCCGTTGTCGCTTAAAAGAATGCCTTTCGCATATCCAAGCAAAGCCAAATAATATCTTTCTCCGGCCTCTTCGACCGTCTCGATAAGGCGCCCGTTCACCGATGCTATCACATCCACTGCAGGCGCTTCGTTGGCCGCAAGAAAATGCAGGAATTCTGCTTCAGCCAGATAGTCCTCTTCGGTCCTGTCCGCAAGCCCTGAAATTCTTAGGACATATCTGTCTTCTCCATAGATGTTGCAGACAAACAATTTGTTCCTGCCGCCTTCATGAGCCGGAACCTCCCTAAAGGTGCCTGCCTTTAAATAATAAAGTGTTTTCGCCTTTTCTATAATATTCCTCATTACCATTCCCTTACCCTGTACCAAATCTCGGAAAATCACTTCCTTTTCGTAGAAAATGAGAAGTGTCACCACTTCTCATATCATACTACATAACAGTGTTCTTGTACATTTTATTTGTGAATAACCCTCCTTAAAGCAGGGCCGCACCATTCATTCGGGAGAATTTTAAATCCTTGTTTTACATAGAATTCTTCTTTTCCCTTTTCCGAAAGAAGCTGTATGCTGATTCTTGCTCCTTCCGGCGCAGTACTCTCTATTCTTTCCACCAGTTTGCTTACTATACTCGCGCCTATGCCCTTCATCTGATATTCGGGTCTTACTACCACGTCAACAATCAGGTAATACATACCGTCACCGACAGCACGGCCCATGGCTACCGGCTTTTCGCCGTCCTTAACCAGTACAAAGAATGTGCTGTTATTAATAGCCTTCTCCGACTGTTCCGGGCTGAGCACATTCCAGCCGACTGATTTCCTCAGTTCAAAATATGTTTCCAGGTCAGGCACCTGCTCCTGATAAATCAACTCCATAAGTTCTCTCTCCCATGTATCATATTTTCTGCGCCACATATGTGACCACGCTCGTAGACAACCGGCTTATTATCTCGCCTCGCGGAATCTCGTATTCCTGCTTGGATATACTGTTTTTTAATACCTTCCACCCGGCAAAAGAATCATTCAGGCACGCTTTTAATCTTTCTGTGGAAAGGTTTACTTCAAACTGTGGAACCAGTTCCTCTCCTCTGTTGATGTCTCTTTCGGTAACTTCCGAGTTAATAACGAGGCACACAACACCGCCCGGTGCGGTTCCTTCTTTTATCTCCTGCAATTTTCCGTAAAAAGAATCCTCTCCGTCTACGTGCTCGAGTGCCGACACAGCCATGATTAAATCATATGACCCGGCGGTTATCTTGTAGTCCTCTATAGAGGATACTAACCCGTTTATACTATGCGCAATTCCGTAATCAGCAGCATACTCGTTCAGCTTATCAATAGCTATCGGTAACAGGTCTACGCAATCAATTATACATTCTTTGTCCGAGAATTCTTTCGCCACATAAATGCTGTTACGTCCCACTCCGCAGCCCAAATCCAGTACTCGAATCTTGTGCCGGTCCGAAAACAGCGGCATAAGCTCCTGCACCGTTTTTATGGGTTTCTTTAGCCAGCTGTCGGTTTCGTAGAGTTTTTCTTTTGTGTAGATTTCAGTGTGAGATTTTCTTTCGCTTTCTCTAATGGTTTCAAGTCGTTTGTTCATTTGCGTCAATAGCATTAAACCTCTTTTTGTATAGCGTATAAGTCTGATAAAGAATCAAGGCATATATTGCAATAGACAGCACAATTCTAGAAGAAATGTTCAGCGCTAAAGGCATATCGGTTTCAAACATGGCAGTATGCCTAATAATCCCCCATACAGAAGTGAGTGCAATAACGCATATCCATATTTTTCTGTTATCTGCTCTTATGAAAAAGAAAAATGCCGCAATTCCCGCAAGCAGATTAGGTAAGACCACACCGGCTCCAATTACTGCGAAATACTGCCATGCTTTAAGTTGCATCATATGATTTGTTTTGGTGGCAACTATACTAATCGCAAAGAAAGCGACCAATATCGCTCCCAGCCTTTTGGGTGAAAGTGTTCCTCTTATAGCATTAACTAATCCATACAAAAATGCAACTACGGGTATCGAAAGCCCCAAAACCTGTATCACCAAAAAATTAATTAATGGTGGATTATTCGCATCATCCGGCACAAGTGTTAATCTAAATACAATATCAACCACAGTTATAAGGTAGGACAATACAACAAGTGCATACACTACAATCATTACACTGTTTACTGCTTTATTTTCAACTACCGGGTTCCTCTCTACTACTTTTGTCATTTCTTTTCCGGACAATAGGTCATCAAGACTCACATCCAGAATCAGCGATATTTTCTTTGTAGTAAGAAGGTCGGGATATCTGTCTCCGCATTCCCACCGGGAAACCGATTGTCTAGTTACATATAATTGTTCCGCCAGAGATTGCTGGGTCATCCCTTTTGCTTCTCTCGCTCTTCTGAGCTGTTCGCCAAATTCGACCATGTCAAATCCGCTCCTTTCGTATTTTTTATCTGCAGATTTGACCTTAGTATCTCTTGCAGCAATAAAGATTTCAAGCACCACCTGAAAAAAAGCCTGTCACCAATGCGGTGCATCTCCATAAATAAGCGTTTTACCGTGTTTTATACTGCTCTTTCTTTTTTAGAACCACGCATCAAAAAAGAAAAAATCCATACTCTTTTATCATTCAATAACAAACTCAACTACAGGCTTTTCAACCGCCGTTTGCGGATTGTCTCCCCAATACGTCATAGACGGCAGAATAAGGCGATATTCACCTTCGTACGGCATATCGTAAATATCACTCCAATGCAAGTACAAAATGCCTGTCTCCTTAAGCATTATCCCTTCATCCGTAAAAGTCTTATTTTCCGACCCTATAGGTATATCGACAGGCTTCCATTCACCATTTTCCCGTCGTTCAAGAGAGAAGCGCCTTCCGTATACAATATCCTTCCCTGTATTATTTGTCATTTTAATCCACAACCCGTCGATGTTTGCTTCCTCGCAGGAAAAAGAAACCGCATCTGACTCCGGCAGACTTGTAACTGTACAAGTAAGAGCCTTTACTTCAGTATACGGAAGCATAAGCTTCGGCTCAAATTCGTTAAAGTTTATGGGGTAAAACCATGCCCAATTATTTCTGTCTATTTTCGAGTAGTACTTTTCTTCGCGCTCAGAATAAATTTCTTTATATAGATTCTTCTCTTCCTCAGTCAAGGTTTCGCCATAAGCCAAAACATATTTTTGAGTCACTATATCCACCCAAAAAGATTCATCAAAGAAGCCTGAGTAGTCTTCAGCCCGTTCCACCTGCAATTCATTTTCTTTGTACACATGCATAAGATAGTCAAATCTGTCCTCATACTGCATGAATCTTTCTGCAATCGTACTGTATTCCTGATAAATATCCATAAAGCCTGCTCTATATTCGTCAATTGACGGCATATAAGGGAAAAGGGGATATGTAAGGAACAGCTTTGCGAGTTCTTCTTTGGACAAAGAATTCAGCACGTCATCCGGAGGGTTCAATAACTCCTTCTTGTCCGGAAATGAAACGTCATCCCACTCCGAGTCAACACTCTTTAAGGGATAGTCACGTGTCTCCCTCCATCGTTCTGCCCATTCGCCTTCGACATGAATAGGCTCACCGTAACTATCAATACTCTCAGATTCGTGCGAAATCGGTTCATCTGATAAGGCCGAAACGGACTGAGTCGGTTGCTCTGATATAGAATGCTTTGTACTACATGAACAAAGCAAGAGAAGTATTGTCACTTGGACCAGTAAAATTGCTTTTCTCATGTTTTTGCCCTCTATCTATACTATATCCAAAAGCATCTCCTTATTTCAAGTGGCGTAACAAACCTTAACTGTCGAAGCGAATTCGAAACCGCTTCACAGTTCCTCATGTTCGCGTCTGTCGCCGCAAACATGCACTAAATAAAAAAAGCCCAGTTTCAAGCAAGCTTGAACTGAGCTTTTTATTATTTAGTGTAAATTCGCTTCTCGTTACTCGCAACTATTCAATGATAGTAGCAACACGGCCTGAACCTACAGTACGTCCACCTTCACGGATTATTTGTCGTATTATATACGTTGAAAATGCTGATTTTACGTGTTTTTAGATTCATCCATTTTCTTTAATCCACCAGATTTTATTCTATTTTATGATTTTTAGTACCAAAATGACACCATTCAGATACACTAACAAAAACTCACATACATTATCTAACCCAAATCAACATATTTCCGTATAGCAAAAGCATGCTGATCAATGTTTTTTCACGATACTGCTTATTAATACTCTCAGGAAATCTTGTTCACAGAATAATATCACTTGCCCTAAATACACGTGCACTTCGATAATAATGGTACCATTTTAGTACCACTAAAGATTTTTAATTGATATTTGAGCAAAACAAAAGGGCTTTCCGATTTCTCGGAAAGCCCTTATTTACTGCATTTGTAGCTAATTATTCAATGATAGTAGCAACACGGCCTGAACCTACAGTACGTCCACCTTCTCTGATGCCCTTGATAGTCTTATACATTGCAAATCATCACAAATAGGTCGCTTTTATTTTTCTTGTTGTTACTTTTTTCTATGTTTTATTGCATTTTTAGGTTTTTTAGAACCATTGTAGAACCAATGAAACAAGCTGGTGAAATGAAGTAACTGATAAGCCTGAAACACATTCGCAAATTAATTCGATGCGCTTAATTAATTCTGTGGTATCATCAAAAATGGTTCTGAAAGAGAAAACGAGATTTGGTACAGATACACTCGCCCACTCCTATCTAATTTTGAATAGTACTTTTCTTCACGCTCAGAAAAAACATCTTTATATAATCTTTTTTCTTCTTCTGTAAAGTTCTCACCGTATGCCAATACATATCTTTGTGTTACAACATCAGACCAATAGTCAATATAGAAAAAGCCACCATCACTATCAGCAAAACGCTCTAAGTCCAGTTCGTTGTCTGCAAATGCTTTCATCAAGTAATTAAAACGGTAATCAGATTCGATGAATTTTTTTGCGATGCTACTATACCCCTGATATATAATCATAAATCCGGTTCTATCTTCGTCCACCGATGGCATATACGGAAGCAACGGATAAGTAAGAAACAACTCGACTAACTCATCCATAGAAAAAGATTCGAGCAAATCATCCGGGGGATTCAATATTTCCATCTTTTCAGGGAAAGAATATTCATTCCAATCCTCATCTCCCAGCTTCAATGGATAATCACGTTTACTACGCCATTCTATGCTCCAAGCATCATCCGACAAGCCGTCCTCTACTTTTAGTTCAATATCGCTTTCTTCAATATCAGACAAAACTATCTTCCCATTGTAAATGCCACCGTTATCGCGCTGTGAGCAGGAAGTAATTAGACAAAAAATAAAGATAATTATGCCTAGATATTTGAGGTTAAAGCGAAATCGTCTCATACAGATATCCTCAATTAGTGCTGTAAACGGCATAATTACCACTTTGATAGAACATTTGCACATCATTAAGTGGCGCCTCCGCCAAAGGTTTGCCGCCAAATTTAGAAATAGTATATATACCTGCTGTATGGTGGACCATGGCCTTACGACCATCCCCAGTAGTGCAAGCACTACCTTGTATTTGTATATTAGCATAGGCTACATTAACACGCAAATAAGCATCCTTTCCTTACATTACCTTTTCATGTACTCTATTAGTCCGCTCTATGCCCTCAGTCTTTGACAAGTCTTCTCCTCCAAGCGCCCTATGCAAGAGTTTTCGAATCGGAGCCGAAACAAATTCTTGCTTTGAAAGCCAAATAATCGAATCTTTCAAAGTATTTAGCACTGCCAATTCCATTCTTTCCCTTATCGGCAACTTACGTTTTTTCTCAACAACAGCCTCCCTTTTTTCTAACGTAGCAGTGCGCATTTTATAATTCTTTTTTATTTCAGAGACTTGCTTGGCGGTAGCCAAAACACTTTTGTATTCTGCTATCGGTACTTTGTAGTGCTGACCATCCAAAGTCTTGCTTGGCTCTTTCAGTTCGAGTATCTGTTTTTTAGAAAGAATCTGGACCTGTAATTCTTTGCTTTCTTCCTTTTGCTTAGTTATGAGTTCCGCCTGGCTCTCGATTGCAAGCTCATTAGACTTTATTCTGGCTTCTTGTTCCTCTGCCTTCTTTCTTTTGTATTCATAACCTTCCAGCCCATAGTCTTTTTTCCGCTCCTCGTGCTCTTCACGCTGCTCTTCGGACATTTCCTCATATATTTGACAGTCAAGCACCGGATAGCCCTTCTCGCGCATTCTGGAAGGGTATTCTTTGTTCATGAAAGTAAAAAACTTCAAATTGAAATCCCTCTTGGCATTAAGAGTTGGGCAACCATCTTCATCGCGCGATATAGGCATAAAGATTTTATGTGGATGTCCGGCTCTGCCACCAAACTCATCAAAGTGAATAACGGTGGCAAGTGTTTTCCATTCCGGTTGCCAGTCATGAAGAATCGATTCGACTACTTCGTCGCTTGCCTTAAGCAGTTCTATCTGTTCTTCTCTTGTCAATGTCTCCATTAGTTCCATAGGCGGTTTTTGAATCAACTCAATTGCGGATACTGAATCGATTCGCATCTTTCGCTTACCATAGCCGGCTCGAATCTCATTGATTTTGTCAATCTCGGCTTGAATCGTTCCAACCATATCCATGTTTGTATCTCCGCATAGCCATACGTTATCTTCAGTCAGACTATGATCTATTGTTTTGTCTCTGCCTCTTCTGTCATCATTCATTTCCGACCAGGCATCTTTCACACTGCAGGTTCTGGCTGCTTTCCCATGATGCTTCTGATTGGATGGACTGAGTGATAATTTGAGACAGGGTAATCCTACATGGAAGTTTTGCATATGTTCTCCTTTCAGTTGTTTTTGATGTTTGTATCCACGGAGTTTGGTACTCTTAAGGGTTTAAGTACGTGCCCTCGTACTTAACTGCGTTAAGTACGAGGGCCTCCCCGAGGGCTCTGCGAGGCCGGTGCGCCTTGAATACGTCGCACGGCTTCCTTAACGGAAGCCCTTCGCTGTCAGATATCTTACCGATATCTGAGTCGGGCATTGTCGATTCTTATCTGCATATACTTGGTGCCCTTGCCGCGAAGATGGCTCATGAGAATTTAACTGTTTCGAAAGTCTATGCTCATGAGCCATTTTGTCCTTACCTCGAGTTTGTCAATTGTGCTTCAGCCTGCCATTACAGCCTTTAGCATGTTAAGGTTATCTTCAGCAATATATTCCCTTACCGATTCGTTCGGAAATGTCAGAGGAAAGTTCTTCTCTTTAATTCGATTTATTATTCTGTCATCGTAGCCGAGATCATCCATGGCAAGGTTACTTGTGAAGATAGTAATCATTCGGTTAATGTATCTGGAGTTGATAATGTGATACAGCTTCTCTTCTATCCAGTCCTTAACGGTCTCTATTCCGAAGTCATCAATGATTAATACTTCAGCTTTAGACAAATCATCCAGCAATTGATGTTCTGTAAGGCCTTCCGTTTCTTTCCAGCTTGCTTTTATTTCATTTAGGATTTGGATTGAAGTTGCAAACTTCACCGAAATGCCTTTGTTATAAATGAGTTCATTCGCTATGCTCACAGCCATCCTGGTTTTGCCACTTCCTTTCGCACCGGAGTACAGGTACAGTCCCGTGCCCTGCTCCTTCATCACCTGTATATTATCGAGCCACCACTTTATGGCCTTGCAGTCCTTTTCAATTATCACACGCGACTCTTCGCGCCTATATATATCCTTTCGAAACGAATCCAGTCTCGCTTCAGCGAAAGTATCCGGTATGTTGGCAAACTGAAGGCTATTCCGCAAGGCATCCTTTCGCCTTGTTCCGCAATCACATTCTTTTGCAAAAGTCACACCGTTTTCCTCTGATAGTATCCATCCGCTTCCGCTACACTTCGGGCACTTTAAGCCCGTATAATTTGATTTCATCTTCTGTCCATTGCTTGTTGTCGGTTCCATTCTTTTTGCGTATTCCACCTTTATCCCCTTTTTTACCCAATCCTTTTTTATTAGATTTATGGTTATAGTATTCTTTATTATTTAATTGTGTCGGATTTGACGGTATCGGTTTTTCCGATGTCGGTTTTACCGATGACGGCTTTTCCGTTAACGGTTTTCCCGTCAGCGGTTTCTTTGGAACTACGTTAATCCTCAAACAGATTTCTGAGAATTGTCCTTTATTCCTGAGCTGCTCTTTTGTCAAATATCCCTTTTCTTGTAACCGTTCTATTCCGGCGCCAACGGCATCATGCCCATCAGCCAGGATTGTCACCAACCCGTTCAAAGTATAGTTCCAATTATCGGGCAAAGACATAAGTGTTATAAGTAGCCCTCTGTCGAAAAGTTTCAGCGATGTATCATGCAATATGCTTTGGCTTACCATCACGAAGTTGCCTTGTGTTTCATTTTTCAGTATCAGCTTCTTTATCCTCCCTTCTGAGACGGTCGAGTAATCCGGCGACTTTCTTTTGCTCACTGGGATAGAGATGTCCGTATGTATTCAGCGTAACCTGTATATCCTTATGGCCAAGCCTCTCCTTGATAATAAGCGGCTGTACACCGTGATGAATCAGATATGCCACATGGGAGTGTCTGAGATCGTGGACCCTGATCTTCTTAACACCCGCCTTTTCGATGTGATACTTCATGGTATGCTGTACTGCCTCGGCAACTACCGGGAATAATCTTGCATTCCCCGGTATTCCGTATAGGCGCTTATGATAGGCTACTATTTCGTCAACCAGGAAATCAGGAAGCGCTATAACTCGTACTGAACTATCCGTTTTAGGCGCTGTTATAATGTCCTGCCTTTTATGCCTGAAATAAGTCTTGGATATATGCATCTGCTTGGCATCTACATCAATGTCGTCCATAGTAAGCGCAAGCATCTCCCCTTCTCTGCAGCCGGTCCAGAACAGAATCTCAAACATCACATAGTGCATGCTTGTAGGATCGTATGTTTCAATAAATTTCTGATACTCTTCTTCTGTCCAAAAATCCAAGCTACGGTCATCGGATTTTCCCATCTTCTTAACCACTTTGCAAGGGCTGTTGCCAAGTCCATAGATACGCTGTGCATGCGAGAATATTGCAGTAACCTGATTCTGTATCATCCTTAAGTAGCTTTGAGAGAAAGCATGATTATCTTTTATGGCATTCTGCCAATCGATGATATCTGAAGGCTTAATCTCGTTCATTGCTTTATCGCCAAGATACGGAACAACATGTGCATCTATCATGTATTTCTTGTTTCGCAACGTACGTGCCTTTAACTCGTTAGCCTTATCTTTGAAATAAACTTCTACGAATGATGCAAACTGCATATCCATGTCGGCGTTGGCTTTACGAACAAACTCTGCCTCATATTTCTGTGCTTCTCGCTTAGTATCAAAGCCTCTTTTGTGTTTTCTCTTTCTTTTCCCTGTCCAATCTGTGTAGTAAAAGTTCGCAGACCACTTACCACCATTACTATCCTTATAAACCGGCATATCTTACTTCTCCTCTCACGCCGAAGCCGTTGTAGATTTATATCCAAAGAACTTCTTTTCCCAGAAAGCCCTTGGGATTTTTCCCGAAATAACTATGAAGCCCATCTTATCAAGCTCGTCATTAAGATCTCGGATAATCTTATATGCCTTTCCTTTGGACACTCCAAGTTCGTATGCTACTTCATCAGCTGTCATCATGTACGTTTCTTTCATAATTTTCTCTCCTCCTATTTACACTTATTTGCATTTTTGAATTTACATTTTTTGTAAATCTGATTATAAAGTATCACTGTTTACACTTTTTGTAAATCCCGATTTATTATTTTTATAAATAATTTATAATTTGTGTAAATTTTGAATTTTAATTTTTGTAATTATTTTCCAAATCTGATATAATTAATCCATCTTTACAGAAACGGAGTAGTGATTATTATGGGAGACGGAAAACGACTAAAAGAAATAATTGACGCCAAAGGAACCAACGTCAGACAGGTGGCCAACGCTACCGGCATGAATGCATCTACCATTTATGCCATAATTAAAAAGGATTCTCATATTCGATTCGACTACGCTTTACGAATCGCTAGTGAACTCGGTATAGAGGTAAGAGAAATTTGCTCTGCCAGTCCTTTCTCCGGCGATATTACCGAAGATGAAATATATCCCTCCATTAAGGACACAAAGGGATTCTTGGATACTTCCAGAGTTAGATCGTATCTCATGAATTCCATGCTCCCTCTTATGAAGCTATACGGAAAAAATGAAATGGTAAGCGTAGACTGGCTCCTCACTTCTTTCTACAAGTTGGATGATGAAGCCAGATTTGAAATTACCAAGATGGTAGAAGCTAAACTGGAATTCCATACAGATCCCAAGAGAGCTAAAGACGTTGAAGGCATTAAGAGCTGGTAATTATTTGCTTTAAACAATATTACATACAGGTGAAATAGAATGGATGATTTAAATAAAGATCCCTTTGAGGAATATATAAAGAATCTTCCTCCAACCAGGAAAGAAATGGGAGATGCATGGTCAGCCGCTATCGGTTTACAGGATGTCGACGGATTAAAGCCTTCCAAGTATCTTTATGAAACCGCTAAAAAGAATATTGACGGGGAAATAACCATAGATGAAGCCGGCTCCTTAATTGACTCGTATTATGAGAACAAAGAAGGCCGTGCAGAACATGGAACCGAAGAAGCCGATAAAGTATCTCACAGAATCGCAAAAATACTTTCAGAAAAGGCTTTTGTCTTTTCACCCGCACAGTATATCGCTATACACAAGGAATTGTTTCAGGATATTTATTCACATGCCGGAAAGTTGAGAGATTACAACATCACTAAAAAAGAATGGGTTCTGGATGGCGATACTGTGTCCTACGGCAGCGCATACAACCTTCAGGAAACTCTTGATTATGATTTCTCTCAGGAAAAGCAGTTCCGCTATAACGGACTCACAATGCAGGAGACCATACATCACCTTGCCGTTTTCATTTCCGATTTGTGGCAGATTCATGCTTTCGGAGAAGGAAATACGCGTACAACGGCAGTATTTTTCATCAAATACTTAAGGCAGCTTGGCTTTGAAGCAGATAACGGCCCGTTTGCCGAACATTCATGGTATTTCAGAAACGCTTTAGTACGTGCAAATTATAACAACATTAAGAAGGGTGTTTACGAGACCACTAAGTATCTTGAGTTGTTCCTTCGTAATCTTCTGCTTGATGAGAAAAATGAACTCCACAACAGAGATATGCATATCAGCGGACTGTTAGAAGCAAAAACAGGCGATGACCCGATAAATGACCCGATAAATGACCCGATAAATGACCCGATAAAAAAAGTCTCTCCGGATGAAAGAGAACAAAAGATAATAAATATATTGCGTTCCAACAGCGGGGTAACAAGAACACAGCTTGCGGAGAAGCTTGGCTGTTCGGAAGCAACGGTAAAAAGGACGATTCAGGCTATGTCACAAAAGGGTTTATTGCGCCGAATCGGCTCCAATAAACGTGGCGAATGGGTTATCATAGAATAGCATTTTTGAAAAAAATGGTACCATTTTAGTACCACTAAAGATTATTAATTGATTTTTAAGCAAAACAAAAGGGCTTCCCGATTTCTCGGAAAGCCCTTAATTACTGCATTTGTAGCTAATTATTCAATGATAGTAGCAACACGGCCTGAACCTACAGTACGTCCACCTTCACGGATAGCGAAGGTAAGACCCTGCTCCATAGCGATGGGGTGAATAAGTTCGATGGTCATTTCTACGTTATCACCAGGCATGCACATTTCGGTGCCTGCAGGAAGGTTACATACACCTGTTACGTCAGTTGTTCTGAAGTAGAACTGAGGACGATAGTTGTTGAAGAAAGGAGTATGACGACCACCTTCATCCTTTGTAAGAACGTATACCTGAGCGGTAAATTTCTTGTGGCACTTTACTGTGCCGGGTTTAGCAAGAACCTGACCTCTTTCGATATCGGTTCTGTTGATACCACGAAGAAGAACACCGATGTTATCACCAGCCTGAGCTTCGTCAAGGAGCTTACGGAACATTTCGATACCGGTTACAACGGACTTCTGAGTCTCTTCCTTGATACCGATGATTTCAACTTCATCAGACATGTGAAGTGTACCACGCTCTACACGGCCGGTAGCAACGGTACCACGACCTGTGATGGTGAATACGTCCTCGACAGGCATAAGGAAAGGCTTGTCGGTATCACGCTGAGGATCGGGAATGTAAGAGTCAACAGTATCCATGAGTTCCATGATCTTGTCGCCCCATTCGCTGCTGGGATCTTCAAGAGCCTTAAGAGCGGAACCCTTAACGATAGGGCAATCCTTGAAGTCGTACTCTTCAAGCTGCTCGGTAACTTCCATTTCAACGAGCTCGATAAGTTCGGGATCGTCAACCATGTCGCACTTGTTAAGGAATACTACGATGTAAGGAACGCCTACCTGTCTGGAAAGAAGGATGTGCTCCTTGGTCTGAGCCATAACACCGTCGGTAGCAGCAACTACGAGGATAGCGCCGTCCATCTGAGCAGCACCGGTAATCATGTTCTTAACGTAGTCAGCGTGGCCGGGGCAGTCAACGTGAGCGTAGTGACGCTTCTCGGTCTGGTACTCTACGTGAGCGGTAGAAATGGTAATACCTCTTTCTCTCTCTTCGGGAGCCTTATCGATGTTTTCGAAGTCTACCTTTTCGTTACCCTGTACTCTTTCAGCCAAAACCTTGGTGATAGCTGCTGTAAGAGTTGTTTTACCATGGTCAACGTGGCCAATGGTACCAATGTTACAGTGGGGCTTAGTTCTGTCAAATTTAGCTTTTGCCATTTTAATAATCCTCCATTAAATGAATGTTTGATTTTAAATTTAATAAAAATTCTCGACTAATCTTGATTATATTAGAATCAGCCGACCTTTTCAAGTCCTTTATTTTGCTTTGGCAGCAAGAACCTTCTCCTGTACGTTCTTGGGAACGGGCTCGTACTTCTCAAAGAACATTGAGTAGTTACCACGACCCTGAGTCTTGGAACGTAAGTCTGTGGAGTAACCGAACATTTCAGCAAGGGGAACATAACCGCGAACGATCTTTCCGCCTCCCATGTCGTCCATACCTTCGATACGGCCACGACGTGAGTTGATATCGCCGATAACGTCGCCCATGTATTCCTCGGGCATTGTTACTTCAACCTTCATGATAGGCTCAAGAAGCTGAGGAGCACCCTTCTGCATAGCTTCCTTCATAGCAAGTGAACCTGCAATGTGGAATGCCATTTCTGAAGAGTCGACTTCATGGTAAGAACCGTCGTATACGTTAGCGTAAACACCGAGTACGGGGAATCCGCCAAGGATACCGGCCTTTGTAGCCTCTTCGATACCTTCGCCGACTGCGGGGATGTATTCCTTGGGAATAGCACCGCCGACAACGGTAGATTCGAACTTGAATGTTTCTTCTGCATTGTAGTCCATGGGCTCGAACTTAACTTTACAGTGACCGTACTGACCACGTCCACCGGACTGCTTAGCATATTTGGAGTCAACTTCAACGGGCTTGGTGATGCATTCTTTGTATGCAACCTGAGGTGCACCAACGTTAGCTTCTACCTTAAACTCACGAAGAAGTCTGTCTACGATAATTTCAAGATGGAGCTCACCCATACCTGCGATAATGGTCTGGCCAGTCTCCTGATCGGTGTGTGCTCTGAAGGTAGGATCTTCTTCAGCAAGCTTGGCAAGAGCTTCACCGAGTTTACCCTGTCCTGCCTTGGTCTTGGGCTCGATAGCAAGCTCAATAACGGGCTCAGGGAATACCATGGATTCAAGAATAACGGGGTGCTGCTCGTCACAGATGGTATCACCTGTAGTGGTGAACTTGAAGCCTACTGCTGCAGCGATATCGCCGGAGTAAACCTTATCAAGCTCGGCACGCTTATTGGCATGCATCTGAAGGATACGGCCAACACGTTCCTTTTTGTCCTTGGTAGAGTTAAGTACGTAGGAACCTGAATTCATGGTACCGGAGTAAACACGGAAGAATGCAAGCTTACCTACGAAGGGGTCTGCCATAATCTTGAATGCAAGAGCTGAGAAAGGCTCTTCATCGGAAGAATGTCTCTCAACTTCGTTACCGTCAAGGTCAACACCCTTGATTGAAGGGATGTCGATAGGTGAAGGCATGTACTCGATAACTGCATCAAGTAACTTCTGAACACCCTTGTTTCTGTATGCTGTACCGCAGCAAACGGGAACTGCTGTACATTCGCAGGTACCCTTTCTTAATGCTGCCTTAAGCTCATCATTGGAGATTTCTTCACCTTCGAGATACTTCATCATGAGGTCGTCGTCAAGTTCACAACACTTCTCGATGAGTTCTGTGTGGTAAAGTTCTGCCTCGTCCTTCATATCCTCAGGGATGTCGCCAACGGTGATATCATCACCCTTGTCATCGTTGTAGATATAGGACTTCATTTCAAATAAGTCTATGATGCCTTTGAACTCATCTTCCTTACCGATAGGTAACTGAATGCAGATAGCATTCTTACCGAGACGGGTCTTAATCTGGTCAACACATGCATAGAAGTTAGCACCTAAAATGTCCATCTTGTTAACGAAAGCCATTCTGGGTACGTTATAGGTATCAGCCTGACGCCATACGTTCTCAGACTGAGGCTCAACACCACCCTTAGCGCAGAATACACCAACGGCACCGTCAAGTACGCGGAGTGAACGCTCAACTTCTACAGTGAAGTCAACGTGACCGGGGGTATCAATGATGTTGATACGATGCTCCAAAGCGCCTGCCTTGGGTTTGGTCTGCTCCTGAAGTGTCCAGTGACATGTGGTAGCTGCGGATGTGATGGTAATACCTCTTTCCTGTTCCTGCTCCATCCAGTCCATGGTAGCAGTACCATCGTGGGTATCACCGATCTTGTGGTTAATTCCGGTATAGTAAAGAATACGCTCAGTAGTAGTAGTCTTACCGGCATCGATATGAGCCATAATACCAATATTACGGGTCCGCTCAAGCGGATATTCTCTTCCAGCCAATATTTTTTCCTCCTACTGAAATTAGAAACGGTAATGAGCAAACGCCTTGTTTGCTTCTGCCATTTTGTGCATATCTTCTTTTCTCTTTACAGCTGAACCTGTATTGTTAGCTGCATCAAGAATTTCATTGGCAAGACGCTCTTCCATGGTCTTTTCTCCACGCTTACGTGAAAACATGGTAAGCCATCTTAATGCCAATGCCTGACGTCTGTCGGGCTTAACTTCGATAGGTACCTGATAGGTAGCACCACCGATACGTCTTGCTTTAACTTCCAAGAGAGGCATCATGTTGTTCATAGCTTCCTGGAAAGTTTCAAGTGCGGGCTTGCCGCCCTTTTCTTCAACGATTGAAAATGCTCCGTATACAATCTTCTGAGCTACGCTTTTCTTACCATCAAGCATGATGTTGTTGATAAGCTTGGTAACTACCTTGTCATTGTATAAAGGATCTGCCAATACGTCTCTTTTCTGAATATGTCCTTTACGTGGCACGGTTCTTCCCTCCTTATTCATTCGAAAATCAGTTACATTTTTCGGGAACTTCTCTTGTAAAAAGAAAACGTTCCGAATAAATCATCGGTACTCACAACGTGTACTAATTCACAATTTGTGTACGTGCAGGTATATCTGAATAACAGAATTCCAACACTAATTAGTCTTTGTGGTACATGGCTTAGGTAAAATTACTTACCTGCCTTAGGTCTCTTAGCGCCGTATTTGGAACGGGCCTGTTTTCTGTTGGCTACACCTGCAGTATCAAGGGTACCACGAACGATGTGGTATCTGGTACCGGGTAAGTCCTTAACACGGCCGCCTCTTACGAGAACAACGCTATGCTCCTGAAGGTTGTGGCCTTCACCGGGAATGTAAGAAGTAACTTCGATTCCGTTGGAAAGACGTACTCTGGCGATCTTTCTGAGAGCTGAGTTAGGCTTCTTAGGGGTCTTGGTCTTAACAGCGGTACAAACACCACGCTTCTGAGGTGAGCTCTGGTCTGTAGCCTTCTTGTGTAAAGAGTTGTAACCCTTCTGAAGAGCGGGAGCTGTGGACTTGGTAACCTTGTTCTCACGGCCCTTTCTTACTAACTGGTTAAATGTAGGCATTCTGTTGTCTTCCTTTCTGTAATAGTCACGCGTGAATCTGCGCACAACGAAAAAAATGCACTTTCACGCACGCTATCATATTATACGTACGCACAAGTGCATTGTCAAGCAAAATATTCTTTTGTCGAATTAGTCAGTCTACTGTATCGGTCTCGGTTTTCTTTTCCTATGGAGCTGCTTGTCGGTTACGTACTTGCCAAGCTGAGGATATACCTTGGAAAAAGAACATCCGTAGAGGCGTCCCTTGTCCGTTACGGTGGAGCGGACCACTCTGCCGACCACGTCGATTCCGAATCGTTCTTCCTTATCTATATAGTTAATGTGAACCTGGTCGCCCGGCACAAAATACTCTTCGGCATCGCCGGAAGTGATAAAGCCGATACCCGTCGCGCTTATATCCTTAACTATAATAGGAAGCTTGGTGCCGCCGCGAAGCTCGAATGCGGAGCCTTCCTCGCCTACGAACACTCTGAAGGAGTTACGTCTGTTGAGGCGCGCGCCCGTGTGACGGGAACTGATGACGTGATAGACCTTGCCGTCAACCTTCATAAGCCCTACGTGAACTCTCTTCCAATAATAAGGAACTTCGTTCTCGCGTACCACCATCATCTCAACCGACAGTCCCGGTACGTCAAAAGAAACAATATTGTCCTCATACATGAAAGGATTCACGAAAAGCATATCCTCGTCATAAAACGCCATGGTGGTGGTAAGGCTGATACTCGATTCCTCCTTGCTCACCAGTACATTTATGATTGAATCCTCAACAATCTCACTAAGTTTCATAGGCCCCCCGACCTTCCCCGCTTTTTTATTATTCTATCATGATATTATGTAAATTTGCAATATTTCGGGGCTTGCGCGGCAGTTTCTTTTGCAATTACGCAAAAAAAGAGCCCGTGGAACCGACGAATCGGCGCCACAGGCTTCGAAAGGGAGTTTAATTGATACTTACTGTGCTTACTTTGTTGGATCTGTAGATATCTCTCGGAGTGATGCCGGGCTCGTTAAGCCAGCCGGTGGTCTCGATGTCGATACCCTGGTTCTTGTATGCCGCCCATGCGAGTTCGGAGCAGTACCAGTCGGTCTCGGAAGAGCTGGTATCATGCGCGAAATCAAGGCCGTACTTGGAGCCAACCTCGCCTACGCAGAAAGAAACCGCGTTGTTCTTCTGTGTTGTGGTTGCGCTCTTTACTCTGAGAACGTATCCGTCTCTTTCGTCGATTCTGGTGTCGTCAAGAATACTTCTTACAACGCCCTTGTCGATGGCTTCGATCAGTCTGATGTACTGGCCGCCGCCGGGTCTTGAATAGATACCCTCAACCACTGCGATGTGGCCGGTGATTCCGAAGAAGCCGGATGCTTCATATATAATGTCGCCCTTCTGAACCTTGCTCAAAAGTTTATATTTGGAATAGGTTGCGGATGAAGGGCAGGATGTTCCTGTGTTGTAATAGTAATTGTGACTGCCGCTTGAAGATGATGAGGATGAGGAAGACTGAATCTCCGCCGAACCTCTGCCGAAGTCGATTACTTCGAATTTGTCGCTGTTAAGCTTGCCTGCAAAAGAATCGTTTGCTAATGAATCTACTCTTAAAAGTTTGTAGTAGGACTGTTCGTAAAGCTCAATGCTCTGTCCGTTGTAATTGTCGGTGAAATCCTTAAGGGTCATCGACAATTCAATGCCGTTTTCTGCCGCATACGCCATTACGTTTTCGTATGCATTCTCCAGTGTCTGCGGTCTGCGGGGCGCGCCCTGTGTCTGGAATGCGCAGGAGAACCACAATACTGCTACCATCAATACGCCTGCTGCTCTTTGAAGTACTTTCTTCATTACATTTCTCCTCTCAATCATAGCTTTTTGCTACTATTCTCTCTGTACACACTTGTGCGTACATAAATATATTACATTCATGCGATTTCTTTTGCAATATCTATATCGCTATTTTTTAATATTATATCAACGCAGTGTCGATTTTCCTTGTGAAAACGCCCATTTTACGGGCTTGTTTCTTATTTCGTTAGACTTTGTTTATGATTTCTTAACTTGAATGTGGTACTAATGATGTATTATATTCAATATGAAAGCAGTACTTATTTAAGAGAGGAATAAGAATGTCAGAAGAATTTGAATCCGTCTGTATGATATGCATGCGACCCGAGAGCAAGGCAGGTTCCCTTATCAAGCTTCCCGGAAATATGTGCGTTTGTGCGGACTGTTTACAAAAGACAATAGATATGGCTGAGAGTATGAACCTTACGCAGGGTCTGTTCGGCACGCCTTTTAGCGGTAACGGTCAGAAGCCGGCGGAGCCTAAGCCCGCTGAGCCTTTGGGTGAAGAGCTTAAGAATCCTTATGCAGAGGTCGACACCGATGCAGCTTCCGATACTGTGGCATCTTCCGAGCCTGCGTCGGCTGTGACAGATACTCCCGACACCGAGGAGGAAACTGAGGACAAGAAGGGCCGTCCTTTCGGCGGCAACGGGTTCCCCAACATCAGCTTCTTTAACTTAAACGACCTGCAGAACGGTTTCCCCGGCATGCGCGTCCAGACAGGCAAGAAAAAGAAAAAGCCCTTAGAGCCCATCAATCTTAAGGAGGTTTTGCCTCCTCACAAGATTAAGGAGAAGCTCGACGAATACGTAATCGGTCAGGAACAGGCCAAAAAGATTATTTCCGTTGCCGTATACAACCACTACAAGCGCGTTGCGACCGGCACCATGGATGAGATAGAGATTGATAAGTCCAACATCCTCATGATCGGTCCCACCGGTTGCGGTAAGACTTATCTTGTTAAGACACTTGCAAAGCTTCTTGATGTGCCGCTTGCCATTGCAGACGCTACGTCTCTTACAGAGGCCGGCTATATCGGTGATGATATCGAGTCAGTTGTGACCAAGCTTCTTGCGGCAGCCGACAATGACGTTGAGCGTGCCGAGCGCGGTATTATCTTCATCGACGAGATAGATAAGATTGCCAAGAAAAAAGAAACCACTTCCCGCGACGTAAGCGGCGAGTCGGTTCAGCAGGGTATGCTTAAGCTTCTTGAGGGTGCCGAAGTGGAAGTTCCCATCGGAGCCAATTCCAAGAACGCTATGGTGCCCCTTGCGACTGTGAATACGAAGAATATTCTTTTTATATGCGGCGGAGCGTTCCCCGATCTTGAGGAAATCGTTAAGCAGCGACTTAACAAGAAGACCTCTATCGGTTACACCGCAGAGCTTAAGGACAAATGGGACAAAGAAAAGAACATCTTAAGCCACGTCAAAGTGGAAGACATTAAGAAGTTCGGTATGATTCCCGAGTTTGTGGGACGTTTGCCCGTTCTTTGTCCGATGGAAATGCTTGATAAAGAAATGCTTATAGATATTTTGAAAGAGCCTAAGAACGCTATTCTTAAGCAGTATCAGAAGCTTCTTGAGCTTGATGAGGTTAAGCTTGAGTTCTCAGACGAGGCTCTTGCGGCCATTGCCGAGAAGGCTATGGAGCGCGATACCGGCGCCCGTGCCCTTCGTGCCATCATTGAGGAGTTCATGCTGGATATCATGTATGAGATTCCCAAGGACAAGAACATCGGCAAAGTAACCATTACCCCCGAGTACATTAACGGTACCGGCGGGCCCCTTATAGAGATGCGTACGGAAGTCGTACCGCAGATCCCTGCACAAGCCTAATTCATTCTCCTTTGCATACATTTTTCCACAAGAAAGCCCCCGGCCTTTACAGGTCGAGGGCTTTGCCGTTGTCATTATTAATTAGAGCTGATTAAGCTTCTTTCTTGGCAGCTGCTGCTTTGCCTGACTTGGGAACCATTACGCAGCTGATGATTAAAGCGATTACGTAAAGTGCGCAGGTAACGTAAAGAACTGTCTGGTAGCCTACGGGATTAACTGCCTCGTCGGGAGTACCGAAGTGCTTAACGATGAAGGTAGCCATCTGGTTACCGGTAAGACCTGCAAAAGCCCAAGCGGAAAGGCACATACCATGTACTGCGGAAATCTTCTCCATACCGAAGTGGTCGGAAAGAAGTGTGGGTACATTGGAGAAACCTCCGCCGTATCCTGCATTAACCATGATAAGAAGGCCTACGCAGATGATTGCAAGAATCTTAACGTCAGCGCCGTTCTCGATACCTCTTGTGAAGATTACGCAAGCGGTAAATGCGATGGAAAGGATGAAGATAAGCTTGTAGATTGAGTTACGATCCTTAAGCTTGTCAGCCCATGCGGAGAATCCGAGACGTCCGCCGGCGTTGGCAATAGCGGTAACGGTACCGAGTACTGCCGCGATACCCGCAAAACCTACAGCATTGAAAATCTGCTTCTCCTGAGAGATAAGTGCAAGACCGCAGGTAATGTTGATGTAGAACATAAGCCAGATACCGATGAAGGTCTTCTTGGAAAAAGCATACTTGAAGTTAGCACCGAGAGTTGAGAAGAACTCTTTGATACCGCCCTTCGCATGCTGCTCAACCCAGTCAGAAGGCTTTCTGAGAAGTAAGTGACCGATGAACATCATTACGAAATATACACCGCCCATGATGAAGAACATGGGAGCGGGATTGTTGTCAAACTTGTCAAGAATGAACTGCATTACAGGAGTAGCGATAGCCTTAGCTGCGCCGAAGCCTGCAACTGCAAGACCTGTAGCAAGACCTTTTTTGTCCTTAAACCAGAGCATAAGGGTCTTAACAGGTGAAAGGTAACCGGTACCAAGGCCGATACCCATGATGCAACCGTAGAATAAGAAGATAAGAGGAAGTGACTTAAGCAGAATAGCTGCACCTGTTCCTACCATACCTACGGAAAAACAAATTGTCGCAATAAGTGAAGACTTGTGAATATCCTTCTCTACTACATCGCCAAGGAAAGCGGCTGACATGCCGAGAAAGAAAATAGCGAGTGAGAAAGCCCAACCGCAAGCGCTCTTGGATGCGCCGATGTAATTGGCAATCTCTGTGCTGAATGTGGACCAACAATATACGGTACCGATACTGCAGTGAAGTAACAATGCAGGAATCGCGCCGCGAATCCATTTGTTGTTCATATATGAAACTCCTTTCAAATTAAAACGCTTTCAGAGCTCCCCCAAAAGCGTAAAATGCCAAAACCATTATAAATAGTTTCGGCACTTTTTTCAACAGTTATAACAATTTTCTATTCTGCGCTCTGCGCTTTTCTGTAGAATCTGAAATAGCTTCCGTCGCCCATCTTCTCGTAACCTTCCTCGACCCACTTCATAATGAAGCTGTCGGGCGAGATATCAAGGTTACCGAACCAGCACTTAACAGCCACAACAGTAGGTTCTTTACCGGGATTAATCTCGAAATAATGCAGCATCTCCTCATTGTAAAAAGGAGTGTCAATCACGGACCAGTTGGAAATCTCCGCTTCCGTGAACATAAAGTACGCAGGATCGAACAGCCACTCATCTCCCACTATCAGGAGCTTATCGTCAGGCCCTATGTATTGATTGAACTCGGCAATATTGACCTCATCCATCTTGCTGGTCATGTAGTCCGTTATCAGGAACTTCGTCGGGCCGCCTTTAACGTACCGCTCCACCTCGTAAACCGTCCACACATCCCACTGGTTGCCGTATCCCCACAGCACGATTCCCCTGTTAAAAAGAACCGTCATGAGAATCATCGTCACGCCCGCAAGCGCCTTCTCCCTCAAGTCTTTGATTGCGGCAAAAGAAACCGTACCGCCAAGCACCAGGAACGCTATCGAAGTGATAATTCCAAGGTCCGTAAGCATCGCCGCCGCAATAGCCGAAGCCACCGAAATCAGCACGCCGGACATGAAAAATCGTCTGCGCTCCACCGGCAGTTCTTTGAAATTAAAGAATCCGAGGGCCATCAGCACAACAGGAATAATGTAGAAGCAGCAGGTCCAATCGATGCCTGTTTTTCTTTGGCCGATAATCATTATAGCGTTGCCGGCAAAGAAAACGGCTCCGAAAACGGTAAGCGCGTTGAATTTCTTACGTAGGATGCCTTTCCACACAGCTCCCGCCGCGAGTGTAATCACAACAGCGATTGCAATCCACGCAAGCGCATAGACAGTGCCACGATAGTAATCGAATCCTCCCACAAGTGTAGTGTTGGCATGGGAATCCGAGTCGACTATGCCTTTCAGACATTCGATAAAAAGTTTCGGTCCGACACGGAGTGCAAAAAACAAGACATATGCTATGCCGACCACTGCCGTCGTACCCGTGAAAATCAGCACATTCTTAAGCTTCCCGTCCGTGTACATGCATATCAAAATCACTACTGCCACAAAAGCCGTGACGCAGGACGGATACGAAAGCACTTCCAAACACAGAAACAATGCCGCGAAAATGAGCCGCGAATATTTCTTCGGCTCTTTAAAGAAATTGACAAGGCACAATAAAACCAGCACCGAAAAGCCTATCTCCATATTGGAGAATTCCGGAAAAACGGTCTGCTTGGCTCTGAATATCAGAAAGAATATTGTCGCAAAATGCGCCGGCACCTCACCCGCAAGCTCGCGAACTTCTCTGAACAGAAAGTATGCAATCACTGCAAAAAAAGCCGTTCCGCACACCTGCAAATAAATCGCAACACCCGTAAAGCTCGGCACAATCAGCCCATACACCCACATAAGCGCGTCCGTAAAGAAAATGGAAGTCTGGTGAGGCTCCCACATCTCAAGGAACATTCTGTCTCCGCTTAAATGTCTGTAGGACATAGCCATAGTGTAGGCGTTGTCGGCACCAAAGTCCGTAAATATAGTCTTGATGCTTACAAGCACGACAATAATCCAAAGGAATTTGATTAATCTTGAAGTATCACTCTTTGTCTTCACGCACTACCTCGTCGATAATGTAAGGCGGTCTGTTACGTGATGCATCGAGAGCACGCCAGATGTATTCGCCTATGACACCGATCATAAGCATGATAAGGCCGAAGCCGAAAAGAACAACGCACATAAGGGACGCCCAGCCTTCGACAGGTGTACCCGTAGTGAAATACTCTACAAATACGCTGATCATCAACGCCAGCGCAATAATATCAAAAACAAAGCCCACACCCATCATCAATCGAAGGGGCGCGTATGAAAAGCTGAGGATGGAATCGGCCGCAAGCTTCACTTTCTTGGAAAGTGTCCAGCGCGACTTGCCCACCTCACGGTCTTTGCGGTCAAAGTAAATCATGTCTGTCTTAAAGCCCGCCCACATAACCTGAAGTGTAAGGGATGAATTCTTTTCATCAAGCAGCTCGAGAACCTCGATAACCTGTCTGTCGATAAGGTAGCAATCGCAGCCGCCCGCAGGCATGTTGGGGTTAACAAACTTACGTACAAGGCCATAGTAGCGATTCGCCATAAATACCTTGAGACCGTTCTCATCTCGCGAACGTCTGATGGCAAGAACTACTTTGTTGCCCTGCTTCCAGCTCTCATACATATCAAGAATGAGCGTCGAATCTTCCTGCAGATCCGCCTGCTTGGTCACCGCGCAGTCACCGGTACATACGCTTAAGCCCGCAAGCAGTGCCGCATGCTCGCCGAAATTTCTGGAAAGCTTAACAAGCACAACGTTTTGGTCCTGTGCCTTGATGGACTCCATGACTTCGTAGGAATTGTCTCCCGAGCCGTCGTCCACGAATACTATTTCATAATCCCCGATTTTACCGAGGATTTTTTCTTTCATATCGTCATATAACATCTGAAGGGTGTCCGCGCTGTAATATACGGGCACTACAATTGATAATTTGCTCATATTGTCTCCGATTCGGTTTCTTTGGCCATAGCCCTCGGTTAAGATTATAACACAGCCAAAAAAAGAGCACCACCCATCAGGCGATGCTCTAAAAAAATCTTAATCTTTATGGCTGTTCGACGATTGCGTTCTTGTCGCCGAGTACTACGTCGAGGGTCAGTTCCTTGAGCTCGCCGTTAACGTTTCTGGTAACGGTAAGCGTTACTGTCTCGCCGACCTTGTAGTAATCAAGGAAGCCGGAAAGTTCGGAAATTGTCTTAACCGACTGGCCTTCAACCTTGGTGATGACGTCGCCCATGTAGATGCCTGCGGCCTCTGCGGGTGAGCCCTCGTAAACCTTGCTTACGTATACGCCTGCGGGATAACCGAGCATTGTAACATCGTAGCTGTCGTTACCGCCGATACCGAGGTAGCCCTTGCTCTCTGCGTCAACTTTGTTACGGGTCTCTCTGTCGGAGAACTCCTTGAGGATATCCTTAACAGAGCTGATGGGAATTGCAAATCCCATGTTATCAATCTGTGAATCGCCGGCCTTGGAGGAGTTAATACCTACAACCTCGCCGTTTATATTAAGGAGCGCGCCGCCGGAGTTACCGGGGTTAATGGCTGCACTGGTCTGAATAAGGTTCGAATAAGTGGTTCCGTCGATTGTGATGTCACGTCCGAGTGCACTTACAACGCCTGTGGTAACGGACTGGCCGTAGCCGAGCGCATTACCGATTGCAATTGCCGCTTCACCAATCTTAAGGCTGTCGGAATCGCCAAGGGTTGCAACCTTGATGGCCGACTTGGTCTCTGCGGTTAAATTGTCCTTGGCTACTGCTATTACGGAAATGTCCATACTGGAATCATAACCTTTAACATACGCGTCAGCCGTTGTCTCATCCACAAAAAGAACCGATAAGGACTTATTGTCCGCAATTACGTGATTGTTGGTAGCGATGAAGTACTCTGTATCGCTCTCGCCGATGATGATGCCGGAGCCGTATGACTCGGTGTCCTGAGTATACCTTCTGCCGAACCAGTCGCTTACGGAATACTCGCCTTTATTGGTAATGGCTACCATTGAAGGCATAACCTTGTCCACAACGCTTGTAACATCGGAAACTGCCGCGGTGTTAATAACTGTGGAGTTCTTGTCGGTAGAAGAAGCCAGCGCCGACTGAAGTTCCGCTACACTCTTCTGAAGCTCTTCAACATCGGTGTTGGTCTCGATTGCCTTGGGCTCTTCCTTAATTACGTAAGTGTTGATTGCGTAAAAAGAACCTGCCGCGCAAGCGCCGAATACAAGACCGAATGCCATTGCCGCGCAAAGCTTCGGGAAGAAGTGTGATTTGTTCTTCTCTTTCTTAGCCTTAGCGGGCTTAGTCACGGATGCGGTTTCTCTTGCGGGCTCTGTGGGTCTTCCCTGTTCCTGCCAGGTGTAGCCGTACTCGGTCTTAGACTCATATGAGGGTCTTGTCTCATGCCATGTGCCTGCTCCGTATTCGCTGTGTGTACTATTGTCTGCGGGATTCTCTCCGCCGTTACCGTTATTGCCGAAAGAATCAGTGCCAAAATTGTTATTGTTAAAATTCTGCTCATCCATTGAAAAGTTACCTCCTTTTTCAATTCTTGAGCTGATTGTAAATCCCAATTGTGACGGAATTGTGTCTTATTTATTTAAAAATTATGAAATACGTATCTGCCACAGTCCGGGCGCCAAAATTACTCTTCTTCGTCCCTCTTGTACGCTCTTACGGGAGGCTGTGAAATCATCTTGACTTCCTCATCGCTTCTTCCGTAACCCGCGTGGCCGTCTACGCTCTTTCTGTCTCTTAAAATCTCGTCCATGCGCCAGAATTCAAGGTTAGCACTGTATTTGTGAAGGTCTGCGGGAGACATCTTCGCATACTTAAGCGCTTTCTTGTAGCCGGCCTTCTGAGCTCTGTACATACGCTTCAATTCAAAGCCTTCGCTCGAGAAACCTTTTCTTTTAAGATGCGAAAGAAGCATCTTCTCAACCTTGCGGGCATTGTCCCTTACCGCTATGTAGTCGTAGACTTCGGGATTCTTAAGAACGCATACGCCGAAGTCGAAAGCGCGTCTTAACTGTTCTTTGTCCGTTGAGCGGGTGTAATCGGTCACAACCGCATCGGCAACGTAGCTTACCTTGTAGCCGGCTTCGAGAGCCTTGGCAGCGTAAATAATGTCTTCACTGCATATAATGTGATTGGGGAAACCGCCGAGAGAGTCAAAAACCTCTCGTCTGTATGCCGCGCAGCAGTTGATTCCGCTTATCGAGCCGTTCTTCACGGACTCTAAATCCTTGGAAGTAAGCACCGCACTGTCTTCGGAAAAGAAATAGCGCTTTAAGTACTTGTCCGTCTCGGGATGTCCGTCCGGTACAACCTGTCTTGCGTAAGAAACGGCACAGTTGGGGTCGCTTTCAAGCGCACTCAAAAGCTTCGAAACCACTTCGGGCGAATTGGGTATCACGTTCTGAGACATGATGATAAAGCAGTCGGCCTCGGAGTTCTTAACACCGAAGTTGCAAGTCTTGCCGCAATCAAATTCGCGCCTGGAAATGTGGCGCACATAAAGAGACTTGTGCTCGTCGAGAAATCTATTGGAATATACCAAGCGATCGAAGTATTTCTGCTCGGTATTGACAACTATTATTTTGTCAAAAGAAACCGTCTGCGATGACATGGCATCCACAGCGTCAAGAAAGGTTTCATCGGGCTTATATGCCGGAATAATCAAATCTACTGTCATAAAAATATCCTTGAAATAAAATTTTAAAAGGGACCTGGGAAGAACTCCCGGTCCCTTGTTCATTATAGCACAACTATAATTATTTCAATCATTAAATTTTCACCAAAGCTTGTGCCCGCAAGTGAACCAAGCTCGGTCATTTTGCAGATTCAAATCTGCGGTTAATCGTCTCCGAAATCGTCGGAAGGCTCTACCTGGCTGCCCAGATACTTGGATGCCTGTCTCTTGATTTCATCGCTGTATTCGGAGATGTTAGCTGAAGGCTTGTAGTCGTCCTCATTGAAGAGGAACTTGTGAAGCCATACAACGTTGGTCTGAAGATCTACAGGAATTACACAGCTCTTTGTATCAATCATACCTGTGGTGTAATGATCCTTGCTGGGGAAGCCGCCCTCATCAACAATTTCATATGAAGCTACGTCAACAAGCAAATCAAGAATCTCGGGAAGACTTAACGATGTATGAACCTCGCTGAAGATATTCTCACATGCAGACTTAAGCTTGCTTACGCTTGTGGTCTTGGCAACATCGAGACAAGCCTTAATAACTTCACGCTGTCTCTCGGTTCTCTTAAAGTCGTTACCTGCGGTGTAACGGATACGGCAGTATGCTGTAGCCTGTAAACCGTCGAGAAGCTGATAACCTGTATCCTTAACGGGAGTGTATGAGTCAACATCGCTCATCTTCTCTACCATTGAAATCTGATAGTTGTTAAGGTGCTTAATCTCTTCTTCATCTACCTCAATATAAACGCCGCCGAGTGCATTGACTACGTCACGAAGACCTTCGAAACCGATTGTGATAAAGTCGGTGATGTTAAGGTCAAGGTTCGCATTGAGCATCTTAATGGCTCTGTCTGCGCCGCCGTATGCATATGCGCTGTTACATTTATCGTAGCTGTTGGTCTTACCGGGATCGATATTTAAATATGAATCTCTGTAAACCGATACCAATTTAACTTCCTTGGTATCCTGATTGATGGATGCGATAATGATTGTATCTGAACGAGTCTTTGAATCAAGCTGACCGGTACGTGAGTCAACACCGAAAAGCGCGATGTTTCTGTATCCCTTCATAGCCTCGTTTTCTTTAACTTCTTCGGGAAGAGCAACTTCGATTTCCTTCTCGTCAATGGAAACCTTCTGAACGCCTTCTTCCTTATCGGTAGTCTTAAGGACGAGCCACATTACGACCAAAAGAGCAACCAAAATTAAAATTTCCGCAACAAACAAAACAATCTTACCTGCGGAAGTTTTTTTCTTCTTACTTGCCATATTTCCTCCAAAACTAAACGCCGTAGCGTATTCTTCAATGTACAAGAAAACACTATTACAATACTACATCGAACTTTACTATAAAACAAATTAATCTTTTCTTAATATTGGTACTGTAGTACTATCTTCGTTCGATTTTTGGAAGAAAAAGAAAAATTAAACCTTGTTTTTGCAGTTCATCGGCAAATTCCATACTAAGCTTTCCGGCAAAAGCATGGATATCCGCCTTGGAATTCTTGTTGTTCTCAGTATATTCATTAAGCTGTTTTATCAGCTTTTCATAGGTCTCTCGCATCTTCGGGGCCGGAGTTACAGTTCTGATATCGCAAGCGATTACATCTCTTGTCAAAACCGCTCCGTGCATGTAGCCCGAGAAATGTTTATTCATGTTTAAAAATAATTCGTGACCCGAATTTGAATAAATACCTCTCGTTATCTTATTACCGGTTATATACAGGTCCCCTATCGCTCCCAATTCGGGTCTGAGCGTAAAGATATCTTCGCCCCACTCTACTCTGTAGAATCCTTTGTGCGGTAGATCCGAAACCGATATCTTCTTATTGTATTTATTATAAAGAAAATCTTCTATCGCTTTTCTGCCGGCTTCGTATGCATACTCTTTGCTAGCGGGATTGAACGCTGTAGATTCTTCATGGCAGCGCCAGTGGTACAGAATCTTACCTATATGACATATCTCCGAAGGCTCGGAATGGGCTATAGTCCGCAGTATTACGTCATAATCCTGCGCTCCGTCATATTCGCTTCTAAACTTGATTTCCTTGAGCAAAGAAGTCTTAATGACCGTGAAATGGCAGATATAGTTGTTGGATAATATTAAATCCTGATTAAAGTTTTCCTTGATGTGAGGTTCGAAATACTTAGTGGCGTCGCCGTTACACTTGTCTTCGTCCGAGTATATCAGGTTGACCTTTTGTCCTTTTCGCTTGGCATCCGAAAGAAGGAGTGCATTCTCATAGAGTGCGTCGAAGTCCAGAAAATCGTCGTGATCCAGAAGAGCGCAGTAGTCACCCGTTGCAGCTTCAAGCGCCACGTTGGTGTTGGCGGAGATGCCTCCGTTTTCTTTGACCTTGATATATTTGATGCGCGCATCCGTGTATGACTTGATAACGCCGGCAGGACCCTCCGACCCCGATGCATCGGCAAGAATCAATTCGAAGTTGCCGTATGCCTGGCCGAGAACCGAGTCAATCATCTCGCGAAGATACTTCTCCGGAGTCTCGTAGACGGGAACCAATATACTGAACTTAATATCCTCGTCTAGCGGTCCCTCATAAGTACATTCGGACGCACTAAGCGGAACGTCCCTGTAAAAGAGACGCTCCGCCGTAGCATACCATGTTTTTCTAATACCGTTTCTTTTAAAATAACGGATGGTTTTTAAAATATTACCCATTGTACCTTACAGTATTGCTTTAAGATTGTTCTTAAGTTCTTCTACTTTCTTAGCCGAATCTTCGAGGCTGTTGCCCTTAACGCCGATGTAGAACTTAATCTTAGGCTCTGTTCCCGAAGGACGAGCGCAGCACCATGCGTTGTCGGTTAAATCGAAATATAATACGTTGGACTTAGGCAAACCGGTAGGCTTCTTGGCGCCGGTAGCCATGTCGATGATAACGTCCTTATCGTAATCTCTGAAAGAAAGCACCTTCCATGCGCCGAGTTCCTTGGGAGGATTCTGACGAAGCTTCTCCATCATCTCCTGAATCTTCTGAGAGCCGTCCATACCCTTAAGGGTGATGGTGTAAAGGTCTTCCTTGTAGTAACCGAATTCTTTGTAAATATCGAGCATGCGATCCCAGAGGGTTACGCCGTTCTTCTTGCACCATGCGGCAACTTCGCAAAGGCACATGACGGCAACAACCGCATCCTTATCACGAGCGTGGGTACCTGCAAGACATCCATAACTTTCTTCGAGACCGAATACGTAGTTGTTGGTACCTCTCTCGATGAACCATTTAATCTGCTCACCGATATACTTAAAGCCGGTCAGAACTTCTACTAACTTAACATTATATTTCTCTGCAATCGGGTCTGCCATGTTGGTGGTAACGATGGTCTTAACGAGTGCGGGGTTAGCAGGCATTGTACCAAGCTTCGTTCTTTCTTTTAATATGTACTCTGCGATGAGCATACCGGACATGTTACCTGTGAAAGGAACATAGTCATCGGTTTTGGTGTCATATGAGTAAATTCCGAGACGGTCGGCATCGGGGTCGGTTGCAAGCACTACATCAGCCTTAACCTCTCTCGCAAGCTTAAGCGCAAGTGTGAATGCCTTAGGATCCTCGGGGTTGGGGTACTCAAGTGTGGTGAAATCCGGGTCGGGAAGTTCCTGCTCGGGAACTACATATACGTTCTTAAATCCGAGTTCTTTGAGGATACGGCGAACGGGAATGTTACCTGTTCCGTGGAAAGGTGAGTATACAATCTTGATATCGCCTGCAACTTCCTTGATAATTTCAGGATGGATAATCTGCTTTTTAAGCTCTTCCATGTAACGGTCGTCGATTTCCTTGCCGATTACGTTGTATAAGCCGGCTTTCATGGCGTCTTCTTTGGCCATGGTCTTGGCATCAGAGAAGTTAGCTACGTTGTTAACCTCGGTGATGATGTCCTTATCCCTGGGAGCGGTTACCTGTGCGCCGTCTTCCCAGTATACCTTGTAGCCGTTGTACTCAGGAGGATTGTGGCTTGCAGTTACCACGATACCTGCGGTACATCCGAGTTCTCTAACTGCAAAAGAAAGCTCGGGGGTAGGCCTTAAAGTCTCGAATACATAAGCCTTGATGCCGTTAGCCGCAAGACAAAGCGCTGCTTCATCCGCAAACTCGGGAGACATTCTTCTTGAGTCGTAAGCAATGGCAACACCCTTAGACTGTGCGCCCTGCTTGATGATGTAATTGGCAAGACCCTGGGTAGCCTTTCTTACTGTATATACGTTCATTCTGTTGGTGCCGGCACCGATTATACCTCTGAGGCCGCCGGTACCGAACTCCAAGTTCTTATAAAATCTTTCATTAATTTCATTGTCATCGGAAGCAATAGCCTTAAGCTCTGCCTTGGTAGCGTCATCAAAGTATGAGTCGCTAAGCCAAAATTCGTATTGTTCTTTAACCGTCATCTGACACATCTCCTTTATTCAACTTTTACTGAAAAATCGCTTCTATCCAAAGAAAAGTTCGCGTTGTAGTAAGGATCGCCCTTCTCAAGCACGTCTTTCCATTTGGTTCTGAAGAACTCAGATTCTTTATTGTATCGCTCAGCTTTCTCACCCTTATCGTCGAGTCCCCTCGAAATCGACTCGTAGTGGTAAAGCTCTGCGAAAGGAGTAAATACGTTCAAATACCCTTTCTCGCGAAGTTTCAGACAAAAATCAACATCATTTAACGATATCTTGAAATCGGTGTCAAGTCCGCCCACTTCATCCCAAAGGGATTTCTTAACAAGAAGGCAGGCTCCCGTAACCGCCGTAACGTCCTGGGTGTAGCAGAGGCGACCCATATAGCCTAAGTTTTCTTTGGGCATTTTGTAATGAGTATGGCCTGCGGTTCTGTGAGCACCGAGTCCGATTACGACGCCCGCATGCTGGATGGTGCGGTCCGCATAATAGAGCTTGGCGCCTACCGCGCCCACGTCTTCACGCTGAGCGTACATAAGCATCTCCTCAAGCCAATTGAGGGTGATGACTTCGGTATCGTTATTAAGCAAAAGAATGTATTCTCCCTTTGCAAAGGATACACCAAAATTGTTAACCGCCGAGTAATTGAACTCACCTTCGAAGGTCAAGACTTTAATCTTGTCAGACATCTCCTTGAGGTCTTCGTAGAGATCGAAGGTTGCTTTCTCTGTACTGTTGTTCTCGACGATGATAATCTCGTAATTGGTATAAGTAGACTTCTCAAGTATGGATGTTACGCAGCGTTTAAGGTCTGCGGCGTGGTCTTTATTTGGAATAACAATTGTTATTAATGGTGTTCCGTTAAGCTTGTATCTAATCTTAAAAATGGTTTCAAAGGCTCTGGTACTGGTGATCTTGAAGTCTGTGTAACCATGCTTTCTTAAGTGGTCCGCCACCGCACCCTTGGCTGCGTCGATTGCGTATTCTTTGGCCGAGATGTTGCTGGCAACGCTGCCGGAGTGACAACGCCAGTAATATAAAAGTCTCGGAACGTGAACGATTTTCTCCGCTCTGTCGGTAAGTCTCAAAATCATATCGTGATCCTGGCTGCCGTCGAACTTCGTTCTGAAGAGCTCGGTTCCGTCGAGCAGAGTTTTCTTAAATACGCTGAAGTGACAAATGTAGTTATTGGCGCGAAGATTGTCCACCGCATAGTCGGGCTTAAAATGCATCGTGAGCATGTGGTCGATGTTACCGCTCTTGAAAGTGGTCTCGTCGCAATAGATGTAGTCGGCGCCCTGTTCATTGATAACCTTCACATATTCAAACAGTGCCGAAGGATGAAGGATATCATCGTGGTCGAAAAGTCCGATGTACTCGCCGGTTGCAAGTTTAAGGCACTGATTGGTGTTACCCGAAATACCTTCGTTCTTCTCAAGCTTCGTATATTTGATACGTGAGTCGCCGTACTCGCGCACCGTCTCGCCTACATATGCATGCGCGTCGTCTGAACCGTCGGCAAGGCAAAGTTCCCAGTTCGAGTAAGTCTGCCACACCACCGAGTCAATCATTTCCTTGAGCATGGTTTTGTCGGTGTTGTAAAGCGGAACGAGGATGCTGATAAGAGGTCTGTAGTCAAAGGAATACTCCTCTTCAAATTTCCTGCGCGCTTCGTCGGGGAAACTCTTTGTGCCGTAGAATTTCTTGGCCTCGGCTTCTCTCTTCTTATAATTAATCTTCATAGCGATTCCCCGGGGGCCGCCGAGATTTTTCACACGTCTTATATTGTTCACCACTTTGTGGCCGAACATTCTCACGGGCGTGGAAGCTTTCCATATGGGATTGTCTTTGATGCGTTTAAGCTTGTAGGAGATTTCTTCTTTCTCCTCTTCAAGCTCCGCAAGACGCTCGGACAAGACCGCGTTTCGTTCCTGCTCCTGCTCGTAGAGTTCCTTGTAATCCATTTATTTCACCACCATATATTTATTGGAAAAAGCATACAGCTTTTCCTTGGACATTTTCTTGGTCATAAGTATGCCGACACGATAGTTACCGGGCTTAAGTTCTGCCCCGGGTATATTAACACAAAATCCGGATTTTTCAACATTTACCTGATCTGTACAAGAAAGCGCAACATCATTTCTTACGCATCCGTGTATAGGCAAAGAAAACGTCTGAAGCTCGCCCTGAAGCAAAAGCGATTTATGATAACATGCGTTATCTGTCCCTGCCACATACGAAAAGCCTTGTACCAGATAGCTGTTGTCGTCTTCTTTGTCAAAAGAAAATCCGCTCTTATTATCAGCATATTCCACGGAAAGAATTACGCAGGCATCTTCCCTTGCGCCGCATCCGTTTAAATCCACAACTGTTTTCTTAGTTGCGGTTTCTTCTGCCCGCTTGTATTCATATTCACTTGCCGGAACGATTCTCGAGTCCAGGCAATCAGCCAGAAGGTACTTCGAGAAATATGGGTCATAGCCGCGAAGTGAACCGTGTGTTTCGTAGAGGCGTTCTTTTTCCACGTTGAGTCTGACTATCGACTTAGTGTCTTCGTCTCGTCCTCTGGTAATCGACTCGGCATGAACCGCATAAATGTTATTGCATACAACATTCACATATCCCGCCTCAAGAAGTCTGAAGCAGAAATCAACATCGTTAAAAGCAACCTTCAGGGTTTCATCCAATCCGTGAACCTTATCGTAAGCATCACGTCTCACCATCAGGCAAGCTGCGGTTACTGCGGAAACGTTCTGAACCGTATGATTAAATCCATGATAATATGATTGCCTGTCATCGCAAAACTGAAGCTTATGCACGGGGCCGATTCGGTTATTAATAACGCCGGCATGCTGAATGGTACTTGAATTCGGATACAAAAGCTTAAGGCCTACCGCTCCGGTAAAGCTGTATTTAAGCTCTTCAGCCATGGTTTCAAGGGTGCCTTTTTCTTTAAAAGTTATATCGTCATTTAACAAAAGAACCATCGGGTACTTGGATTCCGCCACCCCGATATTGCACTGAGCAGAGAAATTAAAGTCCATGGGATTGTATTTGTATATGGCATGGTACCTGGAGAGTATCGCTTCTATGTCCCGTTTCTTGTCCGGGTCACTTCCGTTGTCTACAACAACGATCTCGACTTCGGTATCATCATAAAGCGATTCAAACAAGGATGATAAGCATTGCTCAAGCAAGTGCGGATTGTTCCTAGATGGAATAACGACCGATATTTTGTATTTGTCGCTCTTGACCGCAACAAGGTTACTTGCGTATCTGCCTGCATTCTCGTACTTAATCTCGTTATTTGTATAGTCCTTGGCATGAATCAGAATCTCGCCGACACTGATTACACTCTTGCGAAGTGACTTCTCATCTTTAAAGATATATTCAAGGAGTATCCGGTATATCTTTCTCACACCGTACACGTCCTCAGGCATCTGAACATCTCTGAACGAACTTCTTCTTATTACAACAACATTGCAGAAATAAAAATGATCCAAAAATGCATTGGGGGACCACTCGGGCTTAAAATATGGATCCTGCCTTGTGCCCACCACGCTTCTTCCGTACTTAAGCAAATCGCCCGCGTCGAGTGTCGCGATATCCTCATCGCCATAGAGCACATCAGCCTCGGGATTCTCGAGAAATGCTTTTTGAATAAACGGAATCGCCCTGTCGGTAAGTTCACCGTTCGTAAAGATTATAAAGTCTTCCAATAAATACTTAATCTCAAAAGAAGCATCCACAACAGAATACGGAACGATTCTGAAACTTGAGCCTTCATAAGTCGTCACATAAGAAAGCTTGGACATGGCTTTGGCTTCTCCGGCCTCAGTCTCATCCCCCTTAGAGCGCACGGACATATCGATTCTTTCAAAAGAAGACTCCTTGTCCCTAATCCATTCATCATAGGAAGGCACGGCGCCCTCAATCGACTTGGCATAAACCTTATCCGCATGTTTAATTGTCGCATTCTTAATCAGACTTTTAATCATGGCGATCCTGTTAGAAAAGTTTCTTAATGTTCTTGGCTACCGCCTCCGCAGTATCTGCCGCAAGCGGAACCACTTCAAGTTCCAAATATAAAAATGTATCTTCATCATGAACAAATCCGTCAACGTTGAAATACAAGTTGGGATCTGCCGTAGAGAACACAAAATTGTTCTTACCTATTCTTACACCGTTGGACAAAACATACTTCTTGCTGTCTACCGGGAAATCTTCTTCTCCAAGCTTGGCTTCTCTGATTGTAACCAGACAAGGCGCATCGAGAGGATCTACTCTCATAATCGAATTGTCGGTTCCGACAGTCGCGGTGATTTTCGCAACGGTTTCATCCACATACGCGTCTTTACATTCATATGCGGTTTCCTCGCTGAATTCGCCTTCACCCTTGCCGGGATAAATCATAACTTTATAAATTGATGAATTATCTTTTATCTTACCCACAAGCGGAATCGGGTTAACACTCTTTAATCCCATGTGTTCTCTTAATTCACCAAGTGACAAATTCCGCCCTGTTACGCGCTTTTGGAAGATTACTTCATCGTTTCTGATATCTTCTGCTGCTTCATGCGAAAGAACAAGCTTATCAAGTATTAAATCCTGATTTATTTTTTCGCGGTTCTTATCTTCCAATAAATAACAATACAGAGCCCTGTAAGCAGTCTCGCGAACAGGCACATTGCCTTCCTTGCACCATTCGTAGTCTATCAAAGTCCAGTCATCTCCGCTTACAAGAATGTTGGAAAATACAACATCAAGATCCGCAATATCCGCATCGTCGTTGTAGCCCACAAGACTCACATATTTATCAAACAGCGCATAGAAGTTATCCAAATCATTCTTTTTAAGAAGCTTATCAAAAATTCTCGAAAGCTCTACGCCTTCCACATACTCAAAATCTGCAGAAAGTCTGTCGGCCGCTTCAAGTACGTTGCACCTGTTAATCTTAAGTCCCGAACCTTCATATCTTGCAGAAAGCTTTTCATAATATCTGCCGAGATTTCTGATATGCTCATCGGCAGCATCGCTGAGCGGACGTTTTCTGACCACTTTACCGTCGGGAACAGATTCTATCGTAGTAAATATTCCATACTCGGGAGCTCTGTCATTGGAAAATCTTGCATACTCAACATCCACGGGATTACCGAGCACTACAAGATATGAGTTGGAATAATATTGAAAGCTTCCATCTTCACAGCAAGCATCAAAGGCCTCTTTTTCCGAAAACAGATCGAGTCTGTCGGATTCAAAGTTAAGTCCGTTGTCCACAAGCTCTCCCACCTTGGGAAGTCTTGAATTCGAATACAGGCATTTCATAAATCTGTAGTCGGGATAAGGATAGAACATCTGCGCTTTGGAGAAGCCTGTTGTTGAAAGAATCTTTCTGAGACCCGCAAAAGTTACTCCCGAATCACTCTTGCCTTCTACACCGGTAAAATATTCACTCTCGCCGGCAGCTTTCACTCCCGCAAGATTCCTCATACCCATGCGATTGTCGGTAATAAATATCACGCGTCCGTTTTTACCCGCCAAACGTTCCGCCTCGGGCAATAATCGTGCATTCCTTACAATTACCCAATTATAGGTCGAATCAATTGTAGATATTGCATCTATTGTTCCTGCATAAACGACAAATTTCTTGCAATTTGAGAATCGCTCTGCAATTATCTCTGCATCTGTCGCGCAACAGCAATATGCTGTGACATTATCAGTCATTTCAAGAAGAGCACCTGTTATTGCGCCACACTCAGCGTCCAGTTCCAGCACAGAATCGCCTTCACGAATAGGCAACCACCTTACAACGTTACCGCGTATATCAGACAGATGATACAGATACTCATACTTGTTTTTGTCCGCAATAATGCCCGGATATTCCAATTTATTGGTATCCCTGACAATCTTCAGGATATCCTCTTTAAGATAACCCTTGTTTTTCTCAGGTTCACAATCTATGAAGTTAACACTTACCTTACCGATAAAGGTGCTATTAACCATCAATAACCTCTTTCAAAACTTAATCGCTGCAACTATTTAATTTTCGTCACAGTAATCTTACTGTTCATATCGTAATATCCGACCGTATCCTTGTCAGATATAACCGCAACGCTCATAGCGTAATACATTCTGTGATAAACCGTAAACGTATCGTTTATATATCCGGTGCAGCCAAAAGAAATCAGATACTCGCCGCCCTGCAGGTTCATCTCCTGCGTAAACGTAATCTCGAGTTCACTTCCGGCCTTTACATTCTCGAGAAACGCTTTCTCAAACATTGTATTGGTGCCGGTAACCTCTACGCCCTTAGGATTAACGAACTTATATGCAAATATGGGTTTCTCCACATCCTTATCGAACCGCACCTTCATGTGTATCGTGAATACATCGCCCTTAATAAGCGCATTCGTACGAAGTCCCTTCGAATCCGTCACCCAGTATTCTTCGATTACAGCTTCCTTGGAGCCATACTCAAGAAGTTCCTTGTTCTCGCCGTCCGCAGCGAACATATCGCCCTTATCCTCGGCATACTGACCCACAAGAATCTGCTTGTACACATCTATCATTTCCTTGGGCTTACCCTCAGCGACCTTGTCGCCCTTATTAAGCACCAGTACTCTGTCGCAGTACTTGGAAATCGAGCTTAAGTCGTGGGATACTAATATAATCGTCTTTCCCGACTTCTTGAATTCTTCAAACTTGTGATAACACTTCGACTGGAAGAAAACGTCACCGACCGAAAGCGCCTCATCTACAATCAATATCTCCGGATCTATATTAATGGCAACAGCAAAAGCAAGACGCACGAACATGCCCGAAGAATAGGTCTTAACCGGCTGATACACATAATCACCGATATCTGCAAACTCCAAAATATCCGGTAATCGCTTCTCGATTTCTTTTTCCGTAAAGCCCATCATGGTACCGTTAAGATAGACGTTCTCGATACCGTTGTATTCCTGATTGAATCCGGCACCGAGTTCCAGCAGCGCCGAAATGCGACCGTTAACCTTCACATCGCCTTCCGTCGCATTAAGAACACCTGTTATTATTTTCAAAAGGGTAGATTTACCGGAGCCGTTGGTTCCGATGATACCTACAGTCTCGCCCTTATAAA
>JAEEGJ010005022.1_pt1 | contig 42835 bp, 30 predicted proteins | sample 8958761 | NCBI WGS metagenome assembly JAEEGJ01 (sample SAMN16246546, study PRJNA631951) | gut metagenome | biome: gut microbiome; feature: rumen; material: RS-attached | host: Bos | place: Iran: Karaj | collected 2018-10
TAAGTATGCAACTAAAAAAGAGGAGGCTTAAACTATGGCACAAGATTCTGAAATCCGCTATCTCAACGCTCCTTCTATCGACACGAAGAAGAAGAAGTACTGCCGCTTCAAGAAGAGTGGTATCAAGTATATCGACTACAAGGATCCCGAGTTCCTCAAGAAGTTCCTCAACGAGCAGGGTAAGATTCTTCCCCGCCGCATCACAGGTACTTCGCTGAAGTATCAGCGCCGCGTGGCACAGGCCATCAAGCGTGCACGCCAGATTGCGCTGCTGCCTTACGTAACTGACATGATGAAGTAATTGTTGGTTTGAAGTTTATTGTTTAAAATTTAAAGAAGGACAATTATGGAAATCATTTTGAAAGAAGATATTATCGGCTTGGGTTACAAGAACGATATCGTAAACGTGAAGAGCGGCTACGGCCGTAATTATCTCATCCCCACAGGAAAGGCTGTCATCGCATCGGCTTCGGCCAAGAAGGTGCTCGCCGAGAACCTGAAGCAGCAGGCTCACAAGCTGGCCGCCCAGAAGGCTGCCGCCGAGGAGAAGGCCGCTAAGCTGGAGGGTGTTGCACTGACTATCCCCGCAAAGGTGTCGGCCACTGGTCAGCTCTATGGTTCGGTGAATGCCGCTACCGTTGCTGCCGAGCTGGCTAAGCAGGGTATCGAGGTTGACCGCAAGATCATCACCATGCGCGACGCTAAGACCGTGGGTGAGTTCGAGGCTACCGTTCACTACCACAAGGAGGTTGAGGTGAAGATTCCTGTGACCGTGGTTGCAGAGAATGTTCCCGAGCCCGCAGCTGCCGTAGAGGAAGCTCCCGTGGAGGCTCCTGCCGTAGAGGAGGAGATCGAAGACTTCGAGGAAGAGGAGGAAACTCCCGCAGAGGCTTAAAAAAGAAATACATTTTTAGCACTGTAAAGCAGTTTTCTATAAAGTCCTGGCTATCACGTTATAGCTGGGACTTTTTTTTGTATTATATAAAGAAACATTAGGTGGGGTAAGTTTTTTTTTGTACCTTTGCACTCAAAATTCCAATATTTAAGGTAAAAGAAGAAAATGAAAGCATTTGTATTTCCCGGACAGGGAGCACAGTTCGTAGGCATGGGCAAGGACCTCTACGACAACAACCCATTGGCAAAAGAACTTTTCGAGAAAGCTAACGATATTCTCGGCTATCGTATCACCGACATCATGTTCGAAGGAACAGACGATGAACTGAAGCAGACGAAGGTAACTCAGCCTGCCGTTTTCCTGCATAGCGTGATCAGCGCCCTCTGCATGGGCGACGATTTCCAGCCCGCCATGACCGCCGGCCATTCGCTGGGCGAGTTCTCGGCATTGGTGGCTGCCGGTGCCCTTTCGTTCGAAGACGGACTGAAGCTGGTTTATGCTCGTGCCATGGCCATGCAGAAAGCCTGCGAGGCAGCTCCTTCCACGATGGCTGCCATCATTGCGCTGCCTTTCGAGACCATCGAGAAGATTTGCGACGAGGTTTCCAAGATGGGCAAGGGCGTTGTGGTGCCCGCCAATTACAACTGTCCCGGACAGCTGGTTATCTCGGGTAATATCGAGGCCATCAACGAGGCTTGCGAGCAGCTGAAGGCTGCCGGTGCCAAGCGTGCGCTGCCGCTGAAGGTGGGAGGTGCCTTCCACTCTCCGCTCATGCAGCCCGCCAAGGACGAGCTTCAGCAGGCTATCGAGGCCACCGAGATAAAGGCTCCGAAGTGCCCCGTCTATCAGAACGTGGACGCCAAGCCCCACACCGACCCGGCTGAAATCAAGCAGAACCTGATTGCCCAGCTGACCAGCAGCGTGCGTTGGGCACAGAGTGTTGAGAACATGATTGCCGACGGTGCCGACGACTTCACCGAGTGCGGTCCAGGTAAGGCGCTCCAGGGCATGATTGCAAAAATCAACCGCGAGGTTGCTGCCCACGGAATTGAATAATGAAAACAGTAATATATCAGATATTCACACGACTTTTCGGTAACCAGAACACCACCTGCAAGGAGTGGGGAACACTGTCGCAGAACGGCTCAGGAAAGTTCAACGACATCGATGTCCGGGTGCTGAAGAGAATCAAGGATATGGGGGTGACGCATGTGTGGTACACAGGCGTCATCCGCCATGCTTCGGTCACCAACCATTCCCGCTATGGCATCCCCCGCCAGCATCCCGATGTGGTGAAGGGCATTGCCGGCTCACCCTATGCCATCTGCGACTATTACGACGTGGACCCCGACCTTGCCACCAGCGTGAAGAAGCGCATGGCCGAGTGGGAGGCACTCATCGAGCGTACGCATAGCGTGGGGCTGAAGGTCGTCATGGACTTCGTGCCCAATCACGTGGCGCGCGAGTATTACAGCATTGCCAGGCCCGAGGGCGTGAAAGACCTTGGAGAGACCGACAACCAGGAATGGCATTTCTGCACTAACAACAACTTCTACTATTGCTGGGGGCAGCCGCTCGACCTCACGGAGTTCCGTCCGGAGCAGACTTACCACGAGAATCCCGCCAAGGCAACGGGCAACGACCGCTTCAGCAACCGTCCTACGCGCAACGACTGGTACGAGACCGTGAAGCTGAACTATGGCATCGACTACTGTGATGCCGGCGGACGTTCGGAGCACTACGACCCCATTCCCGACACCTGGAACAAGATGACCGACATCTTGCTCTTCTGGGCAAAGAAGGGCGTGGATGCCTTCCGCTGCGACATGGCCGAGATGGTGCCCGCCGCCTTCTGGGCATGGGCCACCGACAAGGTGAAGTTCCGCTATCCCGACATACAGTTCATCGGCGAGGTCTATAATCCGCACGAGTACCGCAACTACCTGGGCGCGGGCTTCGACTTGCTCTACGACAAGGTGGGCATGTACGACTGTCTGCGCGACGTGATTTGCGGCAACCGTCCGGCATCGGCCATCACCTACGAATGGCAGGCCACCGACGACATCCGCCAGCATATGCTCTACTTCCTCGAGAATCACGACGAACAGCGTCTGGCCTCTGATTTCTTTGCCGGTGATGCCCGCCGCGGAATCCCCGGACTGATGGTGAGCGCATGGCTGCAGCAGAACCCGCTCATGCTCTATGCAGGGCAGGAGTTTGGCGAGCGTGGCATGGACAAAGAGGGATTCTCGGGCAAGGACGGCCGCACCACGATTTTCGACTATTGGTGTGTGGATACCATCCGCCGCGGATTCTATCATCGCCGCAAACTGACCGATGCCGAGAAGGCCCTCGAGCAGCAGTACCGGCAAATAGTGAACCTTGCCCAGCGCGAGAAAGCCATCCGCGAGGGACAGTTCTACGACCTGATGTATGCGCAGAGCGTCTGCTTCGACCGTCAGCACGTCTATGCTTTCCTGCGCAAGGAAGGCCGCGATTCGCTGCTTATCCTTGTCAATTTCGGGGAGCAAGCCAGCAAGGTCAGCGTGAACATCCCGAAGCATGCCGTTGATTTCCTCGGTCTGCCCACGGGCGACCTCGTTGCCAAGGAATTGCTCACTGGCGATGACCGTTTCCTGGACCTGGTGCCCGACGTTGATTTCCCGCTCACCGTTCCCGCACTTGGCGGTGTGGTGCTGAAGTTTTAGAAAAATTATGGAAGACTATATATTAAACGATCACAACAAGGACGAGTTTCCGCCTGCCCACACGGCCGAGCATCTGCTTAATCAGTTGATGATGAGGATGTTTGGTTGTGAGCGTTCGAGCAATGCTCATATCGAGCGCAAGAAGAGTAAGATATCCTATATCCTCGACCACAAGCCCGACCGAAAGGAGGAGCGCGAAATTGAGCGGCAGATGAATGAACTCATCGAGCAGGACTTGCCCGTCACCTTCCAGTTTGTCACGCGTGCCGAACTCGAAGGAATCGTGATGGAGGCAGAGCCCGGCTCGCCCGACTCACGCATTGCCCTCGACCGCTTGCCAGCCGATGCCAGCGACACCATCCGACTGGTGCGCATCGGCGACTACGACGTCTGCACCTGCATAGGCAAGCATGTGCGCAGCACAGCACAGATAGGCCGTTTCGAGATGCTGGGCACCAATTGGGACAACGACCGCATGGCCTTCCGCATCCGCTACAAGATAGTGTGAATCGCCGCTTGCGCCATTCACACTATCTTATTGCTCGTTTAGTATTTTCATGTATTCATCGTAACTGATATAGCGCCCGCCCATGCTTTTCAGGTGGGGCGTTTCCAGTTGGCAGTCAATCATCCTTCCTCCCACTTCTTCCATTGTCTGTGCCAGTCCTATGAGCGCCACCTTGCTGCCGTTGGGCTTCAGCGAGAACATGCTCTCGCCGATGAAGCACCGGCCGATGGTCACGCCGTAGAGTCCGCCTATCATTTCGTCGTCTTCCCACGCTTCCACGCTGACGGCCAGCCGCTGGCGGTGCAGTTCGGTGTAGGCCTTTATCATATCCTCGCCCAGCCATGCCCCCTGTTCGTTGATGCGCAGCTCGCTGCAATGCCTGATGACGCTCTCGAAGTCCTTGTTCATTGACACCTGATAGCGTTCCTTGTTCAGCAGCGTGCGCATGGAGTGCGAGATATGTATCTCCTCGGGGAAGATCACGAAGCGCTTCATGGGGCAATACCAGTAGGGCTCGTCGGCGTCGCGGAAACTGAACCATGGGAAGATGCCATGGCTGTAGGCCAGCAGCAGCCGGTCGGTGCTCAAGTCGCCGCCGATGGCGAAAAGCCCGTCGGGCTCGCCCAGTCGCGGGTCGGGAAACCACAGTCCATTATCTAGTTGTACAATCATAATGGCGCAAAGGTATGATTTTTTTTCCTAATGACACTCGAAAACAGAAAAATAATGCTTATCTTTGCCCTCAGAAATTAACTAGTCAGCCGGAAGATGCCCAAAGAGCAATCCCAGATTCGCGAGCGGAGCCGTACAGGAATCAAGGAGCCCCGCCGCTATAAAGTGACCATCTACAACGACGACTTCACCACCATGGACTTCGTCGTGAAGGTGCTCACCGAGGTGTTTTTCAAGTCGTACGTCGAGGCCGAGACGCTCATGCTGCAAGTCCACCGTTCGGGCAAGTCCGTGGTGGGCATCTACAGTCTTGACATTGCCAAGAGCAAGGTGAGGAAGGCCACCCAGATGGCGCGCGAGGCAGGCTATCCGCTGCGACTGACTTACGAACCAGAATAGAAAGGAGATAATGCCAGAAATCAATAATACCCCCTTTGCTGCCAGTCTGTTGCAGGCCACGATGCAGAAATGCATGGCCCTGCACCACCAGTTTGTCATGCCCGAGCACATGCTCAGCGCCCTGCTCGACGATTCCGTCTTCCTGGCGGTCATCGACTACTATGCCGATTTGGCCGTGCTCACCGACGAGATGGAGAAACACCTGAAGTCCATCGAGCGCGTTCCCCAGGGAGCCGACTATTCGCCCGAGCCTTCGGTGCAGATGGAGGAGCTGGTCAACGCCGCCTACAACATGGTGGTCTTCTCCAGCGCCGGCAGCCTCGACGTGCCCCATCTCGTAAGGGCGCTGCTCAAGATGGAAGACTCGTGGGCCTGCTACTTGCTGAAGAAACACCTTGGCGACAGCGAGGAAGACTTCATGGTCGACCTCATCGAAGCCTACGAAGACTGCGAGGAGAGCGACGGCGAAATGGACGACGACTACGAGAGCGACGAAAAGCCCGACGCCCACCAGTGGCAGCGGCTGGTCACCTGCCTGAACGACACCCTCGACAGCCATCATCCGCTCATCGGCCGCGAGGAAGAACTCCGCCGCACCATCCAGGTGCTCTGCCGCAAGGAGAAGAACAACCCCCTGCATGTGGGCGAGCCCGGCGTGGGCAAGACGGCCCTCGTCTATGGTCTCACGGCGCTGATTGCCAGCGGCAAGGTGCCCGAGCGGCTCCAGGGGTGCAAGGTCTATCAGATGGACCTCGGCTCGATGCTTGCCGGCACGCAGTTTCGCGGCGACTTCGAGAAGCGCATCAAGCAGGTCATGGAGGGTGTCCGCAAGCAGGGCAAGGCCATCGTCTACATCGACGAAATCCACAACCTGGTGGGAGCCGGTCGCACAGCCGAGGGTTCCATGGATGCCAGCAACATGCTCAAGCCCTATCTCGAGGCTGGCGACATCCGTTTCATCGGCAGCACCACCTACGAGGAATACAACCGCTACTTCTCTAAGTCGAAGGGCATCGTGCGCCGCTTCCAGCAAATCGACATTGCCGAGCCCTCCGTCAGCGAGGCCGTCGTCATCCTGAAAGGCTTGCAGAAGAAATACGAGGAATACCACCATGTGAAATACCGCGCCGATGCCGTGGAGTATGCCGTCACGGCCAGCGCCAAATACGTCAACGAGCGCTTCCTGCCCGACAAGGCCATCGACCTCATCGACGAGGCCGGAGCCTACTGCGAGATAAACGGCAGGGACGTTGTCGACAAGAAACTCATCGGCGAAATCCTGCAGCGCGTCTGCAAGGTCGATGCCGTGGCACTCAAGGACGACAGTCATGCCCAGCTGAAAACCCTCCAGAAGCGCATCCTCAGCCGTGTCTATGGTCAGGACGAGGCCGTGCGCCAGGTGGTCGAGGCCGTGCAGATGGCCAAGGCCGGGCTCACCGACGACAACAAACCACTGGCCTCGCTGCTCTTTGTGGGGCCCACCGGCGTGGGCAAGACCGAGGTGGCACGCGTGCTCTCGCAGGAACTCGGCATCCAGCTGGTGCGCTTCGACATGAGCGAATACACCGAGAAGCACACGGTGGCCAAGCTCATCGGCTCGCCCGCGGGCTATGTGGGCTACGAAGACGGCGGACTGCTCACCGATGCCATCCGCAAGACGCCCAACTGCGTGCTGCTGCTCGACGAGATAGAGAAGGCCCACAGCGACATCTACAACATCCTGCTCCAGGTGATGGACTATGCCTCGCTCACCGACAACAAGGGCCGCAAGGCCGACTTCCGCAACGTGGTGGTCATCATGACCTCCAATGCCGGGGCGCAGTATGCAGGCCAGAGCGTGGGATTTGCCTCGCAGTCGAGTAGGGGAGAGGCCATGCTCAAGCAGGTCAAGAAAACCTTCAAGCCCGAGTTCATCAACCGTCTCACTGGCACCGTCGTGTTCCACGACATGGACCTCACTATGGCCGGGCTCATTCTCGACAAGAAGCTGCGCGAACTGCACGAGAAACTGCAGCAGAAGAATGTCACCCTGCGCCTCACCCCCGAGGCACGCGCATGGCTGCTCAGTCAGGGATTCACCCGCGAGTATGGAGCCCGCGAGATGGACCGCGTGATAGGCAACCGACTGAAGCCCCTGCTCATGCGCGAGATACTGTTTGGCAAACTGAAGAAGGGCGGCACGGCCCTTGTCGGCTTGCACGATGATAATCTGATGATAAAACTATAGAGATATGCCAGCAAACCAGCTACCTTCAGCCAACGTCGAAACCCTTGTCGCCGAGCGCGAGCAGCCCCTGCTTGAGTTCCTTCTGGAAAACGTGCAGACGCTCAGCCGCTCCAAAATCAAGCTTACCCTGCGCGGCGGCGGCATCACCGTGGGCGGCAAGACCGTCACCCGCTTCGACTATCCACTGAAGCCCGGCATGAAGGTCGTCGTCAGCCGTTCCAAGAACAACCAGCTGACGCTCCGCAACCGCTATGTGCGCATTGTCTACGAAGACCGCTGGCTCGTGGTAGTCGAGAAACAGCCCGGCATACTCTCCATGGCCGCCGGCCACTCGTCGCTCAACGTGAAGGCCGTGCTCGACGACTATTTCCGCAAGACGCGCCAGCCCTGCACCGCCCATGTGGTGCACCGGCTCGACCGCGACACCAGCGGACTGATGGTCTATGCCAAGGACATGCAGACCGAGCAAGTGATGGAGCACAACTGGCACCAGATGGTCTACGACCGCCGCTATGTGGCCGTGGTCAGCGGACGCATGGAGCGCGACAGCGGCACCGTGAGCAGCTATCTGAAAGACAACAAGGCCTTCATCACCTATTCCTCACCCACCGACAACGGCGGCAAGCTTGCCATCACTCATTATTTCACCCTCGACCGCAGCAACAACTATTCCCTCGTTGAGTTCAAGCTCGAGACGGGGCGCAAGAACCAGATTCGCGTACATGCTGCCGACATCGGCCATCCCGTCTGTGGCGACACCAAGTACGGCGACGGCGAAGACCCTGCAGGCCGACTCTGCCTGCATGCCTTCCTGCTCTGTTTCTATCATCCCGTCACCCGCCAGCCCATGGAGTTCGAGACCCCCTTCCCCCCGTCATTCACCGATTTGTTCCGTAAATAAAGCCCCTTTGGCAATTAAGGTTCGGAACGCAAGCATTTAAAGGCTAATTGACTTCCATTTAAAGTCTAAATGGAAGTCATTTAAAGTTTAAATGGAAGTCAATTAAAGCCTGGAACGCGGGCAATTAAAGTTCAGAACCATTGCATCAGCTGGCGGATGTAGGCCGTCAGTTCGGCTGCCATTTTCTGGTGCTGCCACAGACTGGGATGCCAGTCGGCACCGTAATGGAGATCGCCGGTCTGTGGGGTGAAGTCAAAGCGGTAGACTTGGTTGTCGCCGTTCTTCTTGGCATCGGCTGCTACCTCGTCCAGGACTCGCCGGCAAACCTCGAGTTCCTTGCCGTTGAGCATGGAACCACAGAGCAGCAGGATCTTTGCATTAGGATTGTGGCTGCGCACCTGACTGACAAACCGATAGTAGGCTTGCTGGAAGAGCTTGACGTCGTAGTTGTTCGTTGAAAGGTCGTTGGTGCCCAGGTTGATGCAAACCAGTTGTGGCTGATAGCGCGAGAAGTCCCACCGCTCGGTGCGGTCGTAGAGATTGGTGTATTCGTATTCGGCGGTCATCACGTTGTCGGGCGTTCCGGTCTTGGGACCGCCATAGCTGCGATAGACGCCGATGCCCGAGCGGGCCACGATATGGGCATAGGCCTCCAGCTGGCGGCAAGTCATCTGTGCATAGCCCAGATAGTGGTTCTCGGTCTCGTATTCGAAATGGTCACTCTCCTTGACGCTCTCGTTGCCATAGGCGCAGGTGATGGAGTTGCCGATGAACTCGATGGTGCGGCCGGGCAGCGGGGGAGGGGGCAGCAGGCTGGCTCCCTTGTCGAGTATGAAGCCGCGGAACTCGGGCTTGAGCTCGTAGCCCTCGATAACGTACATCAGTCTGACGGTGTGCTCTCCCTGGGGCAGGGCGGTGGCCAGCGTGACCACGGAGTCGCGTTCACCCATGAGTGACACTTTGAAGGGTTCGGCCTGGTCTATCTGTGCCATGAAATAGCCGCTACGGGGCTTGGCCCAAAGTTTCAAGGACGTTCCCGTGAAGCGGGCGTTGATTTGCGTGCCGGGGTAGGTGAAGCGCGGCCGCTGGGGGTTCTGGAAACAGATGCGCCCAATGTACTGGATGTTGTTGTCGGTGGGACTGATGACGGTCCCTTTCAGCGGGAGCGTGGTGCTGGCGAGCATGCCTGGGGCGATGAACAGCGCTATGATAATCAGTCTTATTTGCTTCATGATGAAATGGCGTGTTTCGGATTATTTATTTATGCGGTCAGAGCATCTCCCACCAGTCGAGATTGAAGAGCTTGGGTCCCTTGCGGCCCGTGAACACCAGAAAGAGGTCGTGGGTTCCGCTTACGGAGCCGTTCACCGGGGCCGAGAGTGTCTGCCAGTTCTCCCATCCTCCGGTGGCAGGAATGCTGAGGGTGGCAAGGCACTGGCCCTTGATGCTGTCGATGCGCAGTTCTATCTGTCCGCCGCGAAGGCCCGAGGCAGCGCTGGCCTTGAAGGTGCGTGGCGAACGGTCGCCGAAGTCGACATTCTGGAGCTTGATGTAGTCGCCGTTGTGAATATCGGTGGCGTAAACGCCCACCTTGTTGTTCTGCTCGGTCTTTATGCCCTGCGAGAATGCCATGGTCTCGGCCTCTACCCGGCGGAAGGGCGAGAAGGTGGCAATGGGACTGACACCCTGGTCGGTGGGCATGATGGTGGGGAAGCTGCCATCGGCATTGTACTGGAACTCCTCGACGGCAACACTTCGTCCGAAGCCGCCGCCATTGGGCAGTTTGCCGGTGTGGTAGAAGAAGTAGTTGTGACCGCGGAAGTCGGCTATGCCGCAATGGTTGGTGAACGACTTGGTGTCGCAAAGCGGCATAATCTCGCCAGCGTAGGTCCAGGGACCGGTGGGCGAGGGGGCTGTGCTGTAGGAGATGTGCTCGGGCACTCCGCCTGCGGCATAGAGCAGGTAATAGAGGGCCTTGGTTTTACTTTTTACTTTTCCTTTCTTCGACTTGGCGGGAACGGCCTTTTTCATGAGCCAGGGACCTTCCACGTAGCTGTCTTTATAGGTCTTTCCTTTCTCGCGCTTGTCCATCCGCGGGGCACCGAAGGCTTCCTCGGTCATGGGGAGCAGTCCAAGCTCGCCCTCGTAGGATATCATGTCGCGGTTCAGCTTGAGGTAGTACACCTGCGGGTTTCCCCACATCAGCCAGGCCTGACCGTCGTCGTCGATGAGTACGGTGGGGTCGATGTGGTCCCAGCTGCCATTCTCGAAGAGGGGCTTGCCCAGCGCGTCGCGGAAGGGTCCTGTGGGAGAGTCGCCCACGGCCACGCCGATGGCCATTCCGTTTGAGATTTTGGAATGGGCACAGATGTACCAGTAGAACTTGCCGTCGCGCTCGACGCATTGTGAGGCCCAGGCGCGGTCGTCGGCCCAGGTGAAGTCTTCGAGTGCCAGCGGTGAGCCGTGGTCGGTCCAGTTCACCATGTCGTCGGTGCTGTAGATGCGCCATTCCTGCATCCAGAAAAAGTCGGCGCCGTCTTCGTCGTGACCGGTATAGACATAGAGTCTGTCGTTCCACACCATTGGAGCGGGGTCGCTAGTGCACCACGTCTGCACAAACGGGTTCTGTGCACCGGCGTATTGTGTGGCCATAAAGGCCATGAGAAATAGGATTATCTTTTTCATTTTGTTATTTATTATTTACGATGTAATTACTCCCCGCCCTATAGGGAGGGGCCGGGGGAGGGTCTTTTATTCCTTGCTTATTAAAAACTGATAAGTCTTCCCGGCTTGTGTGTCAATGTCGTATTCATAGACTTGGCGAATGGCGGCAGCGGGCGTTGCTGCGGAATCTTTTTCGGGCGATACCAGCGGGTCTTTGATGTGAGCTGACTGAAGCAGGGGATTAGGACAGTTGCCCTGGGCAGGGCGTAGCCGTTTGCCCTGCATCTTCCAGTAGGAGCGCAGGCGGAGCGTGCCGCCAATGGTGGAGTGGACGATGGCTTTCTGCACGCGGCCATCCTTCCAAGTGATGTCGACCGTGAAGCCGCCACGTGCCCGCAGACCTTTCACATCGCCCGATTTCCATGCGTCGGGCAGGGCAGGGAGCAGGTGTACGGCGCCGTCGTGACTCTGCAGTAGCATCTCGCAGATGCCTGCGGCAAAGCCGAAATTGCCGTCGATCTGGAATGGCGGGTGGGCATCGAAGAGGTTGGGGTAGGTGCGGCCGTCGGGGAACTGTCGCATCTTGGAGTCGTCGGGCAGCAGGTGGAGCATGTTCTTCACAATCTTGAAGGCATGGTTGCCGTCGAGCAGGTGGGCCCAGAAGTTGATTTTCCATCCCAGGCTCCAGCCGGTGGCCATGTCGCCGCGTTGCTGCAAGGTGGTCATGGCAGCACGGAAGAGGTCGGGGTGGGTGTAGGGTGAAATCTGGTTCGACGGGTATAGTCCGTAGAGATGCGACACGTGGCGGTGCTCGTCTTTGGGGTCGTCGGCATCGATGAGCCACTCCTGCAGTTGTCCGTAGCGACCAATCTGCATGGGCGGCAGCTGGGCGATGGCTTGCTGGAGGCGTTGCGTCAGCTGGTCGCTGATGCCCAGCGCGCGGGCTGCCTGCAAGGTCTGGCTGAAGACGTCGAAGGCAATCTGGTTGTCCATGGTGGAACCGGCGGTGACGGTGGTCTTCTTACCCATGGGACCGTGCTCGGGCGATACCGTGGGGGCGGTGACCAGCCAGCCGTATTGTGGATGGGGCACCATGTAGTCGAGCAGGAACTCGGCAGCTCCTTTGATGACGGGCCAATAGCGGGAGAGGAAAGTCTTGTCGCCCGTGAAGAGATAGTGCTGCCAGAGGTGGGTGGTGAGCCAGGCGCCGCCGGTGGGGAACATACCCCATGTGGTGCCGTCGACGGGGCCTGCGATGCGCCAAAGGTCGGTGTTGTGATGGGCCACCCATCCGTTGCATCCGTACATCTGACGGGCGGTGACGGCGCCGGTGTGGCTGAGGTCTTCTATCATGCTGAACAGGGGCTCCTGCGTCTCGGCGAGATTGCCCACCAGGGCGGGCCAGTAGTTCATCTCGGCATTGATGTTGATGGTGTATTTCGAATCCCATGGTGCATTCATCTTGTCGTTCCACACACCCTGCAGGTTGGCTGGCTGTCCGCCGGGCTGCGACGACGAGATGAGCAGGTAGCGCCCATACTGCATCATGAGCGAGACCATGTCCATGTCAGCGCCGTCGGCAAATGCCGCCAGTCGCTTGTCGGTCTCGAGCGACGACTGTTCGGTCTTGGCCAGGGTGAGCGACACGCGGTCGTACTGCTCCTTGTATTTGCCCATGTGGCGGCTGAGCAGCTGCTGGTAGTTCTTGCCCGCAATGGAGGCCATGGTGGCCTGGTTCTTACGGGACGGCGCGTTATCGTCGCTCAGCGTCTGGTAGTCTTCGAAATTGGTGGCAGCGGTGATGTAGAGCGTTGCCGTGGTGGCATGGTTGACGGTGATACGGTCGGTGGCGTCGGTGGTGGTGCCGTCGGATTCCACGCGGATGAGTGTTTCGGCCGTCAGTTTTCCGGGAATGCCCTCTTGCTCCACGTTGTGCAGCACGACGGCAAGCTGGTGGTTGGCCACGCTGCGCTTATCTTTCACCTCGAACGGACTGTCGAACGCTACGCCCACGTTGAGCGCACCCTTTTTGCCGGCTTCAAGACGTACGATGAGCACGTTGTCGGCCTGTGAGGCAAATACCGTCTGCTTGTAGCTGGTGCCGCCGACCGTGTAGCGGGCCGTGCAGAGCGCGTCGGCAAGATTCAGCTCGCGGCGGTAGTCGGCGGGCTCGTTTGTTGACGGATAGTCGAAATTGAGCTTCAGCGAGCCGAGCGGCAGGAAGCGCATGCCATGCGGTCCGGGGAAGAAATGCTTGTCGATGATGGCGTGGGCCGACTCTTCGCGGCCTGCGAAAATTGAGTCGCGCACCTGTTGCAGATAATCTTTCGCCTCCGTGCTGTTGTTGTGGTGGGGCGAACCGCTCCAGAAGGTTTCTTCGTTGAGGGCAATTTCCTCGGTGCCGGTCTTTCCGTACACCATAGCGCCCAGGTGGCTGTTGCCTACGGGCAGCGCCTCGAGCCAGTGGCCGGCAGGACGGCTGTACCAAAGCTGGTGCGACTGGGCCGATGATGTGGAGGCCATGAGGCAGAACACTACTGCCAGTAATGCCTTCTTTATCAGTACGGGCTGCAGGTTTGGTTTAAAACTTTTCATGATTGTGTATTTTATTTATTTGTTTGTTATTGTTTTCTTTCCTTAGCCTCCCTTGCAAACTCGAAGAGCGACTGGGGCAGGTGGCAATAGCCCGTGGGATTCTTGTCGAGATAGTCCTGATGGTATTCCTCGGCAGTATAGAAATTCTCAAGCGGCTGTTTCTCGACGGCAAACGCCTGCGCATAGGTGGCCTGCTCTTCCTGGTATACGCGCTCGATGACGGCGAGGTCGGAAGGGTCGGTGTAGTAGATGCCTGTGCGGTATTGAGTGCCTTTGTCGTGCCCCTGCTGGTTGACGTTTACGGGGTCGATGGCCTTGAAATAAAGGTGGAGGAGAAACTCCAGGCTGACCACCTCGGGATTATACCTGACGCGCACGGTCTCGGCAAATCTTGTCTGGTCGGTACATACCTGTTCATACGTAGGGTTCTCGATGATGCCGTTGGCATAGCCCACTTCGGTTTCCACCACTCCCTCTATCTGCTTGAAGTAATGCTCTGTGCCCCAGAAGCAGCCTCCCGCCAGATAGATTTCTTTTTCTGATGTTGCAGCCATAATGAAAAATAAGTAATAAATTTAGTTGACGATGCAAATATACACATAATTTCCATATTTTTACTTGATTTTGATTATATTTGTTAGATTTCTGCCCGAAGGGCACTAAAAAAGGAAAGAATTATTTACTTATGCACTCACTAATCGTTTTTTTTATTATCTTTGCAAAAACGTTACTATGATTACTAACAATAACATCCAGAAAATTGAGGGCATGACCGAATGGCTGGAGGCAGTTCCCTACGACGTGACGCGCGACAGCCTCTATGCAGCAGCCGACCTCTACGGCGAATACGATGAGGGTGCCTCGTTGGCCGAATGCTACGACAGTAGGGTTTACGAGCACTACCTGAAGATGGGCACGAATGCCCGCGATGTGAGGGAGTCGCTGGCCCGTACGCTTCACGACCACGGCATCCACATGGCGCTCGATGCTTTCTTTGAGGAACACGACAGTCGCCTGTGTGTGGGAATCATGGGCGGACATGCCCTGCAGCGTTCCGACCCTATGTTTGCCAATATAGTCTTGCTGAGCAAACGGCTGACCGAGGAAGGCTTCTTCATGCTGAGTGGGGGAGGGCCCGGTGCCATGGAAGCCACCCATCTGGGAGCATGGATGGCCGGTCGCACCCAGGAAGAAACCATAGAGGCTGTCCGTTACCTGGCAGCTGCGGCCGAGTCGTTCAATGACAAGGCATGGTTAAAGTCGGCACTCGACGTGATGCACCGCTATCCCCAGCAGCAGTATGTCAGTTTGGGTATTCCCACCTGGCTCTATGGTCATGAGCCGTCGACGCCTTTTGCCACCCATATAGCCAAGTTTTTCGAGAACAGTATCCGCGAAGACAGCATCCTCACGCTGGCCTACGGTGGCATCGTCTATACCCCCGGCAGCGCCGGTACCATGCAGGAAATATTCCAGGATGCCGTTCAAAACCATTACCTCTCGTTCGGCTTCTCCAGTCCGATGGTGTTCTTTGGCCATCGCTACTGGACCGAGGAGATGCCCGTATACCCGCTTCTTCAGCATCTTATGGGGACGGGAAAATACAAGAACCTGCTGCTGACGCTTACCGACGAGATCGGCGAGATAGAGAATGTGATTAAGGAGTTTAGGAGTAAAGGAGTTTAGGAGTTTAGCAATGAGAAGGCTTTTAGTATATTTTCTTTTGATGGCCATGGGGAGCGCTACGGGCGCAATGGCTCAGAATGTTATTGTTGATTCGGTTAAAAAAGCTGACAACGCTACGCCACTCAAGCGCAAGAAGGTAGCCGTGGTGCTCAGCGGCGGCGGTGCAAAGGGCATGGCCCACATCGGTGCGCTGAAAGTGATTGAGCGGGCAGGCATCCCCATCGACATCATCACCGGTACGAGCATGGGCAGCATAGTGGGCGGTCTCTATGCCACTGGAAAAGACGCCCATACGCTCGACTCAATTGTCAGGGTGCAGGACTGGACCGTAGTGCTTTCCGACCGCGACGACCTGAGTCTGCAGAGTCTGCATGAGCGTAAGAAACAGAACACCTATATCTATACGCGTTCCATTCAGTTGCACAAACAAGAGGAAGTGACGGGCGGTGGATTCGTTCGCGGTAAGAATATCGGCATGCTGTTCCAGAAACTCACCATGCCCTATACCGACTCCATCGACTTCAGCCGGCTGCCGATTCCCTTCGCTTGTGTGGCCACCAATATGGTCGACAACACCGAGTATGTGTTCCACGGCGGCTTGCTCAGCCAGGCCATGCGCGCCAGTATGGCGATCCCCGGGGCATTCTCGCCCGTCCGTTTGGGCGACATGGTGCTTGTTGACGGTGGTCTGCAAAACAATTTCCCCGTGGATGTGGCTAAGGCCATGGGTGCCGATTACGTGATAGGCGTCTCCGTACAGCAGCCGTTGCGCCCGGCCAGCGAACTGACCAGCACCGCCAGCATTCTGTTGCAGCTCATCGATGCCAACAGCCGGAACAAGTTCGACGAGAACCTTGCCATGACGGACATCCCCATCTTGGTGGATGTTCATGGCTACAGCGCTGCAAGTTTCAGCAAGAACGCCATCGATTCGCTCATTCGCCGAGGTGAGGAAGCCACCATGGCGCAGTGGGATAAACTCATGGAACTGAAAAAGAAGCTGGGATTGGAGCCCATGCCGCTCAGCCGAAGTCTGAAAAATGCAAAGCGCGCTGAGAAACGCTATCGCATCAGCGATGTGCGCTACGAGAACATGACCAAGATGGACGCCCTGTTCCTGCGTACAAAATTCAGGCTGCACGAAGGCGACAGCATCGACGATGACCGGGCCACGCTCATCACCACCTCCATACGCCGCGACCTCTTCTACAAGGAAGCCTCCTATCGTTTCGACCTGAAAAACGAGACGGATGCTACCGTTGTTTTCTCTGCCAACACCCAGAAGGGCAGCAAACTGAGCATCGGACTGCGCTTCGACAACGAGGAAATGGTGGCCATTCAGACCAATGCCGCACTCCCGCTGGGTACAAAGGTACCGGGGCAGGCCGATATCACGCTTAGGCTGGGCAAGCGAATCATGGCCAGGGCAAATCTTGCTTTCTTCCCGTGGAGCTACATCCGTCCGTCGTTGTCGTACGAATTCCGTCACAACGACATCAATCTCTATAGCAAAGGCGACAAGCGTTTCAACATGACCTACAACCAGCATAGCGCCGATCTGAAGCTGCTCAATTTCGATGTCCGCAACTTCAACTTCAGCCTGGGAGCCGTGTGGGACTACTACCACTACAACAACCTGCTGGTCAGTCAGCTGCCCGAGCATAGCATGGAACCTCTGTCAGATGCCCATTACTACACCTACTATGGTCAGGTGGAATTCAACAGCGAGGACGACTGGTATTTCCCCGTCACGGGTTCCCGATTCAAGGCTATGTTCTCTTACGTTACAGACGACTTTTTGGAACTCAACAACTCGGTAGGCATGCGCCAGTACAGTCTGATGTGGCGCACGTCGTTACCCCTGGGTTCCGTTGTCACGCTGCGCCCCATGGCCTACGGTCGTTTGCTGTATGGCAATAACATTCCGAACAACCAGAAGAACATTGTCGGCGGTCCGTTTTTCTCACACTATATGCCGCAGCAGATGCCCTTTGCCGGTGTGCGGTTCATCGAGGAAGTAAGCGACAAGTTCATGGCCCTGCAGCTGGAGGCACAGTTCAAGATTACTGGCAGCAGCATTATTCTGGCCAAATTTGTCGGTGCCCAGGATTCGCCCACTATGAAAAATCTGTTTGATTACCAGACGCGACTGGGCGGTTCGCTGGGTTACTACTTCAACACCCCATTCGGTCCGCTGGGCGGCTCGGTGGGCTATAGCAACATCAGCAAGGGCTTCTACTATTACGTCAATCTGGGATTTGAGTTCTGACGGTCAGAATTTCACCTCGACGCTGCTGCCCTCGTAGGCTACGCTCTGCTGTCTGCCGTCGGGCAGCACAACCGTGAAGTGGCGCGATTCCAGCATGCCGGGATAGGTGCCCTGGCGGTTGCCGATGGTCAGCGTCTGGGATTTATTGTTCCATTGGAAGGCGATGGTGGCAAATACACCTTTCTCATAGTTGTAGTTGTCGCCCTCGTCCTCGTAGAGCACGAACGTTCCGTCGGCACCCGGATAGATGCGTATCTCCAGGTTGTCCCATGATTTTTCGCCCGTGTACTGCATCTCAGGTCCCAGTGGCAGGATGCTGCCTGCACGTACAAACATCGGTACGCGGTCCAGCTGCGTCTGCAGGGTTACTTTCTGTCCGCCCTTGAACCGCTTGCCCGTCCAGAAGTCATACCATTCGGCTCCGCTGGGAAGGTATTTCGTGGCCGTTTTCTGAGCCTTGAAATCCACCTTCGCGAGGTTTCCGCTGTCGTGTGCTTCCTTCTTGTCCCAGCCGCTCATGGCATCTTCCTTGACCACAGCCTCGGCCGTGTATTGGGCTTCCACGATGGGTGCTGCAAGAATGGAGCGTCCGAACATAAACTCATCGGTGGTGTCCCACACCCGGCGGTCGTTGGCGAAGTCGCTGAAGAGCGGGCGCAGGTAGCTCTCGTTGTTGCTGGTCACCTGCCAGGCTATACTATATAAACAAGGTATAAGGCGATAGCGCAGGCGAATGGTTCGCTCGATGGCATCGTATACGGGTTCTCCCTTTTCACCAAACTGCCAGATCTCGCGTGGGGCATCGGCACCATGACTGCGGAAGATGGGGCAGAACAGTCCGTATTGCATCCAGCGCACATACAGTTCCTGATACTGAGGGTTCTGCGGGGCAGAGCCTGGGCCCTTGGTGTTGTATGAACCGCAGAAGAAACCGCCGATGTCGGTGTTGAAGTTGGGATTTCCTGTCAGCGAATAGCTCAGTCCGGCAGGAACCTGCTTGCGCAGCATGTCCCATGAAGAGGCCACGTCGCCGCTCCACATGTTCGAACCGTAGTGCTGTTGTCCGGCAAAGGCCGAGCGCGTCATGATGAACACACGCTTGGCTGATGATTCCTTTCGCTGTGCCTGATACACGCCGCGAACGGTCTCCAGGGGGAAGGCATTGCGCAGCGAGCGCCAGGTGCCGCCGGTGACCTGATGGTCGTAGTCGCTCTCTCTTGGATTGAAGAAGTCGGGGTCGGTGGAATCCATCCACCATCCGTCGGTACCGTAGTCGAACAGCGTTTTCAGATATTTCCAGTAGATGTTGCGCGCCTCAGTACTGAAGGCATCGTAGACCTTCACGCCCGAAGGATACTTCATCACCGGAGGCCAGATGTGCGACAGTCCGCTCTGGGGCCATGTCTCGAAGGGCATCAGCAACCCTTTCTCGCTGAGTTCCCTGAACTGCTGCGTCTGCGGTCCGAAGCTTGCCCAGATGCTGATCATGAAGTGGGCGTTCCTCTCATGCACGTCCTTTATCATTTTCTTGCCGTTCGCATATTCCTCGGCCAGGAAGTCCATGGCATTCCAAAGATAGTTGGAACCCCAGTACTGCCAGTCCTGAATGATGCCGTCGAGCGGCACCTGCAGTTTCCTGTGCCGGTCGACTACGCCCACCACCTCGGCAGGACTTTTATAGCGTTCCTTGCTCTGCCAGAATCCATAGGTCCACAGCGGGAACATCGGAACATCACCCGAGAGGTGGCGCATCTCTGCAATCACACCATCGGCCGAGCCTCCATACATGAAGTAATAGTCGACGGCTTCGCCCACCTCCGACGTGAAGCTCATGCCCGAGTTGTCGTCGTCGAACTGTGTGGGTGAATAGTTGTCCCAATAGATGCCCCAGCCCTTAATGCTCTGCAGCACATTCTGGAAGTCTTCCAGGTTCGACTGCTCCATGCGCTTGTGCTCTCCGCGGCGGTTCATCTTTCCGTTCTGTATGGTGCCCAGACCATAAATGGCCTCGTTCTTGTCTAACGTAAACGTCTGGTTGACGCGATAGGCATCTGCATCATGTCCTTCACTGCGCTTTGCGAACGAGAAGGCCTTTTCTCTCAGCAGCGTCTTGCCATTAGCCGTCGTGAAGGTAAGGGCTCCCGTACGGGCATCCATCTTTACGGTCAGCGAACTGCTGCTCATGCTATTACCCTTGCGGCTGACCGTCACATCCTGCGGCTTTGCCGTGACAACCAGGTTCTTTGGAGTGTAATTCCTGCCGACGGGCGTTTTCGTAACTCTGACAATCGTGGGCGTATAGAATTCCGCCTTGATTTCGGTGTCGGCCACTTGCTGTTGCAGCGCCTGCTGTGCCATGGCAACTACCGGCGCTAATGCCAAAAGACAAATGATGCTTATCTTTCTCATGATGGTGATGCTAAATGGGTGGGATTACTTAGAGAGTTCCTGGGCGATGATTTCAGCCAGGCGCTGAACGCCTTTCTCGTTGGGATGGATGCCATCGGGCTGTACCAGGTCGGCACCGTCGGCAAACAGCGTGTGGAGGTCGATAACCTTCAGTCCGTATTGCCTGGCCACTTCCTGCTGAATGGGGATGATATTGTTCACAATCACCGAGTCGCTGATATCCCATGTGCTCTTGAAGGCGGGGATGGGGGTGCACAGGAAGATGCGCGGCTTCGTGACAGCCGGTGTCTTCGACTTCTTTCCCTTTTTCTTGCCCTGTGCTGCCAACTGCGGAGCCAGCGACTTAATCATCTGCTCCAGGTCCTGCTTGAATTCTCCGCCATGCTGCCAGTTGTGCGGCTTCGAGTCGTTGGTGCCCAGTTTGATGATGACGATGTCGGGCTGGAAGGCCAGCGCATCTTTCCAAGCCGTTTCGTTCATATAGGGGAAGTCACCCTTCTGGAGCATGGTGCGGGCACTTACTCCGAAGTTCTTCACCCAGTAGCCGTCGCCCAGTTTCTTTTGCAGCAGGGCGGGATAGCCGTGCTGTGGGGCCATGTCGATGCCGTGGCCGTCGGTAATGCTGTTGCCGATGCAAGCCACGCGAATGGCATCAGGCTTCGGTGCCTGGCGGGCCTTCAGCCATGCACCCAGCTCGTTCAGCATCTGGTCGTGATACTTGAACCAGGGGCCGAATCCGAACCCGTGGTCGCCACCGGGATAGATGAACATGCTGCACTCGTTGCCGGCATTGCGCATGGCCGAATAGTAGGCAATTCCATTGGTGACGGGCGGCACCAGCCGGTCGTCGTTGGCCATGATGATAACTGCCGGCGGGGTGAGGTGGCGCTTCACGGCGTTCTGCGTGGAGAAGTCGCGCACCATGGCGGGATTCTTCTGGTCCTCGCCAAGGAAGTTGCGGCACGACCATACATGCGACACTTTCTCGTCCATCGAGATGACGGGGTAGAACAGTATGGTGAAGTCGGGACGCAGCTCATAGGGGGAGTGGGTGGAGATGACCGATGCCAGGTGTCCGCCGGCAGAGAATCCCATGATGCCCACGTCGCGGGGATTGATGCCCCACACGGCTGCCGAGTCGCGAACAATGCGAAAAGCCTTCTCCACATCGCTGATGGGACGCGTGCGGTCGCCTTCGGGCAGCCGGTAGTTCACCACGAAATAGGCAATGCCCTGGCTGTTCATCCATCCCGAAGCCAGCGTGCCCTCGTGGGTGTTCGAGAGCATCGAGTAGCCGCCTCCGGGTATACCTACGACCGCCTTGCCTGAAGAAGATTCGGGAAGGAAACAAACCATCTGCGCCTTGGCGTCGTCGGTGAGGTTGATTGTGAACTTTCTTGCTGTCTGAGCCTGAATACCCAGAGTGGTGAGTAACAGACAAACCAATGTCAGTAATCTTACGGTTTTCATAATGAGTATAAGTTAATAATAATGTTTGCTGATTGTTGAAAAGGCCGCTTGGGCAAAATTTTCTGCAAAACTAATGTTTTTTCCTCAAACCTGCAAGTTTACGGGTGTGTTTTGGACAGAAAAACATGCTCTTCGCCTCATTTGTCTCAATCGGGGGCGATTGTCCCAACAACTCCGCGATGTTTCTGCAGAAATGTTTGCCGTGTGGCCGTAAGGTTGTACTTTTGCATCGTCAAAAACAAAAATCGAAAAGTAATCATAAATTAATAATAAATGAAAAAGACTTTATTTGTATTAGTATTGTTCTGCTGCCTGTCGGCAATGGCCCAGGCACAAGTTGTGAAGTATTGCATGAGTTACTCGGACTTCGTGGCCGGGAACTGGAAATCGGTTGAAGAACTGACTGGTGGCCGTACAAAGCAGGCCTGCCAGATGAAGACCATCGACAACCAGGTGCGCCTGAAGACTGGCGACAAAGAGGCCGACAAGATTCTGAAGAAAGAGGTTTTTGCCGTGATGTATGGCAACGATTTGCTGGTCAACTGCCACAACCTGCGCTACAATGATATCGTGCTGGATGCCTCGGGCTATGCACATGCCGTGCGCTACAATGGCGACAAACTCTGCGTCATGGCCTACAAGATTAACGACGGCGCCTTCCTGCTCGGACTGGGAGCCGATGTGGCCAGCTTCTTCACCCCAACGCCGGTGAGCATAGGACTCTCGGTGGGTTCCACCACCCTGTGGTACTGCAAAGACTACCTGAACACGATGGCCTGCTACCTGGTGGATAGAGATGCCAACGAGAAGGGCAAGATTCCCGTCACCCGCATCAACGACAGCTTCATGGAGACGCTGCTCGCCCACGATGCCCCTCTGCTCGAGAAGTACAAGGCCATCAGCAGCAAGCGCAACCGCCAGTCGGCAGCCAACATCCTTCCGGTGCTGATGGAGAAGGGAGTGGTGAAAATGGAAGCAATCAACTGATACTTTAATGCGGCGGTGACTCCGCACAATATAAAGTGAATGTGGGGGAGCGGCATCCAGAATAGGGTGCTGCTCCCTTTCTTTATGGGGTATGAATCGTAACATGTTACAAATTGCATGATTGTTTGCAACATTTGGAAACGGTGTGTATACCCTTTTTTATTTAATTTTGTGGCGTCTTAGCATGCAGTATTATTCACTAACTTAAAATAACCGTATGAAGTATTTACTAAAACCCTTTATGCTGTTGGCGCTGATGACAGTATGCACGACAGCTGGGGCACAGGGACTGAAAGATGCCTACAAAAATTATTTCAAGATTGGCGTCGCACTCAATGTTCGTAACGCAACCACTCCCGAGCAGATGGAGCTTGTGAAGAAGGAGTTCAACAGCGTCACCGCTGAGAACGACATGAAACCCGAGCCCACCGAGCCCAAGGAAGGTGAGTTCAACTGGGAGAATGCCGACAAGATTGCCAATTTCTGTCGTGCCAATGGTATCAAGATGCGCGGCCACTGTCTGATGTGGCACTCGCAGATTGGTAAATGGATGACCGACAGCCCCACTAAAGAAATTTTCTACCAGCGCATGAAGAAGCATATCCAGGCCATTGTGAGCCGTTATAAGGATGTGGTCTATTGCTGGGACGTGGTCAACGAGGCCATGACCGACGACAAGAACGCCATCGACCCCTATCGCCAGAGCGCGATGTACAAGCTCTGTGGCGACGAGTTCATAGCCAAAGCCTTCCAGTATGCCCGTGAGGCCGACCCCAAGGCTTTGCTTTTCTACAACGACTACAACGAGTGCGACCCCGTGAAGAGCCAGCGCATCTACAACATGGTGAAGGCCATGAAGCAGGCCGGTGTGCCCATCGACGGTATCGGTATGCAGGGACATTATAATATTTATGGTCCTACCGAGAAGGAGGTCGACGACGCTCTTAAGCTCTACAAGAAGATTGTGAAGCACATCCATGTCACCGAGCTGGACATCCGTGTGAATACCGAGATGGGCGGACAGCTCCGTTTCAGCCAGGGCGGTGTGAACATCAGCGACTCTGTGAAGCAGCACCTTGCCGACCAGTATGCCCGCGTGTTCAACGTGTTCCGCAAGCATAAGGACGTTATCGACTGTGTGACCTTCTGGAACCTGGGCGACCGCGACTCTTGGCTCGGCGCCGCCAACTATCCGCTGCCTTTCGACTCAGAGTATAAGCCTAAGCTGGCCTACGACGTGATCAAGGGCTTCAAGCCCGCCAAGTGGGAACTTCCCAAGGCTCCCGAGCGCCGTCCCCGTCAGCAGCAGATGCAGCGCCCGCCGTTTAATCCCCAGATGGCATTCCGCAAGGTGGAAGGCGTGGCCGACGACTTCAAGCCCAACGTGATGAACCAGCCCGGCCAGGATTATCCTCAGGTCAACTCTCAGGGTTATGTGCGCTTCCGTATCCAGGCTCCCGATGCCAAGGACGTTACCGTAAGTCTCGGCCTCGGTGGTCAGGGCGGCACCAAGCTGCGCCGTTTCTTCGACGGTTCATGGATTGGCCAGACTGCTGGTCCGATGGACGAGGGCTTCCACTACTATCACCTCACCGTCGACGGCGGTACGTTCAACGACCCCGGCACCCACAACTACTTCGGCTCTTGCCGTTGGGAGAGTGGTGTGGAGATTCCCGCCAAGGACCAGGACTTCTATGCCTGCCGCGAGGACATCGCCCATGGCAAGATTCAGGAAGTGCTGTTCTACTCGAAGAGTCTTGGCAAGATGCAGACCGCTATGGTATATCTGCCGCCAACTTACGGACAGCTGGTCGACAAGAAGGGTGCACCCGTGAAGGCTGGCGCCAAGGGTGTTCAGGAGCGTTATCCCGTGCTCTACCTGCAGCATGGATGGGGTGAGAACGAGACCAGCTGGTCGAAGCAGGGCCACGCCGGACTCATCATGGACAACCTGATTGCCGACGGCAAGATCAAGCCTTTCATCATCGTGATGGCCTATGGCCTGACCAACGACTTCAAGTTCGGCACCATCGGACAGTTCACCGCCAAGGAGTTCGAGACCGTGCTCATCGACGAGCTGATGCCATATATCGATGCTAACTTCCTGACCAAGCCCGACAAGTGGAACCGCGCTATGGCCGGCCTCTCGATGGGTGGCATGGAGACCAAGCTCATCACCCTGCGCCGTCCCGAGGTGTTCGGCTACTGGGGCCTGCTCAGCGGTGGCCAGTATGCTCCCGAAGAGATTAACGACCCGAAAGCGGTGAAGGTTATTTTCGAGAGCTGCGGCTCGAAGGAGCGCCCCGACGGCATCAACAAGTCAGTTGCCGACCTGAAGGCAGCCGGCTACAACGCCTACGGCTATATCTCAGAGGGCACTGCTCACGAGTTCCTCACATGGCGCCGCAGTTTGTACCAGATGGCACAATTGCTGTTCAAATGATTCCTAGGCTCTCCTAGGCTCTCCTAGGCTTTCCTAGGAAAGCCTAGGAAATCCTAGTTCCTAAAAAACAACTTATCAACTCAAGATGAAAAAATTACTAACTATATCATTATTCATTTCCACGCTGGCGGCGTCGGCACAGAACCCGGTCATTCGCGACCAGTTCAGTGCCGACCCCACGGCAAGGGTTTTCAACGGGCGTGTGTATCTCTATCCCTCACATGATATCTTCCCGCCCGAGGGCCAGCGCCAAGACTGGTTCTGCATGGCCGACTATCATGTGTTCTCTTCCGAGAATCTGACCGACTGGACCGACCATGGTGTGATTGTCACTCAGAACAAAGTGCCCTGGGTAAGACCAGACTCCTATTCGATGTGGGCGCCCGACTGCGTCTACAGGAACGGCAAATACTATTTCTACTTCCCCTCTGCTCCAGCTGGAGGCATGCGTGGCTTCGGTGTCGGTGTAGCCGTTGCTGACAGCCCCGAAGGACCGTTCATTCCTGAGCCGGAGCCCATCAAGGGCATCAACGGCATCGACCCCTGCGTGCTGCTGGCATCCGACGGCAACGCCTATATCTTCTGGGGTGCCGGACGTTGCGCCAAGCTCAAGGATAACATGAAGGAACTCGCCGACGACACTCCGAAGGAGAAAGTGAAGTGGGGTGAGCGCGAATTCGAGATGATGGGCGTGAACTGTCTCAAGGACCTGCCCAACCGTCAGGCTGAAGGCCCGTTCGCCTTCGAGTACAACGGCAATTACTACCTGACCTATCCTTATGTGAGGGAGAACACCGAGGTGCTCGGCTACGCCATGAGTAAGAACCCGATGGGTCCCTACGAATACAAAGGTCTCATCATGGCCGAGCACGCCAACGGCTGCTGGACCAACCACCACAGCATTGTGAACTACAAGGGCCAGTGGTATCTGTTCTATCACCACAACTTCTTCTCACCCAACGACGACAAGCGCCGCTCCGTGCAGATTGAGAAACTCTTCTTCAATCCCGACGGCACCATCCAGGAGGTGAAGCCTACCATGCGTGGCGTGGGTATCAACAAGGCCACAGAGAAGATTCAGATCGACCGCTACAGCAGTGCTGCCGCCGATGTCACCAACGAATATGTCGACACTACCCGCGCCTTTGCCGGTGGTTGCGCCACCATGCCTGTCAAGGGTAGCTGGATACAGTATAACGACGTTGACTTCAGCTGTCTGACCGACGGCTATCTGTACCTGTCTGCCAAGGCTAGCGACGACACCGAGTTCTGCATCCGCGAAGGCAGCGCCAAGGGTAAGGTCATTGCACGCATCAAGATGACGGTAAGGCCGCCAGAGCCCCCCGCAGGAGCTGCTGCCAATCCCATGATGATGCGCTTCAACCGCGACCTGCGCAACCAGTGGCTCACACAGACAGCCGCCTTAGAGTATGCGCCAAAGGGTGTCACCAACCTGGTCGTCACCAACGAGGGCAACGGTGCCCTCAGCATCGACTGGCTGCAATTCAAGAACCGTCCTAAGTACTTCTCGCCCGTCACCACCCCGTCGGCACAGCCTGACGATGAAGGCTTCATCCGTCGCTGGCTGCTCCTGGAGCCCATCGACAAGCCCAATAGCGGCAATACCGTCTTCACCGACACCTACTTGCGCGAGCACTTCAACAGGCAGTACTTCAAGGGTCAGCAGACCATCGTTCCGAAGAACGGCCAGAAGGTAAAGGCCACCTTCAAGCAGGAGCAGGCTCCCGCAGGCTTTGGCCGCGGCATGCAGCAGGCACCCGCCAAGCCTGAGGTGAAGACCGTCACCCAGAACCTCACCTGGCACGCCTTCGACAGCGAGAACATGAACGTCAAGCTATTCCGCTTCGCCGAGAAATATGGCGAGAAGGTATATGGCGTGCTCTTCTGGGCCGTCACCATCATCGACTGCGACGAAGACATCGAGAACGTCCGTCTGGCCGTAGGCTCCAATTCTGCCTCCATGTGGTGGCTCAATGGCAAGGAGACGCTGCTGCTTAGCGGCGACCGCCGTATGGTGAAGGACGATGCCGTATCTCCCCGTCTGACCCTGAAGAAGGGACGCAACATCCTGCGTGGCGCCATCATCAACGGCCCGGGCATGAGCGACTTCTGCGTCCGCTTCATCGACGAGAAGGGCAACCCCGTAAAGAACTTTAAAGTGAAAAGTGAATAATTTGCTACCGCAATAAATATAGAAGACAATTATGAAGACGAAATATCTGATAGGTTTATCGGCTATCCTTTGTACATTATCCATTGGTCCTGCAAGGGCACAAATTGGCGCACCCTTTATCCACGACCCCTCAACCCTCGCCGAATGCGACGGCAAGTGGTATACCTTCGGCACTGGCGGTGGCGGTATCATATCTGACGACGGCTGGTCGTGGCACAGCGGCGCTGAGCGTCCTGGCGGCGGTGCAGCTCCCGACATGCTCAAGATTGGCGACCGTTACCTCTGTATCTACGGAGCCACCGGTGGTGGTCTGGGCGGCGGTCACAGCGGCCGTATCCTCACCATGTGGAACAAGACGCTCGACCCCAAGTCGCCCGACTTCAAGTGGAGCACCGCTGTCGAGGTATGCGCCTCCGACGGTATGGAAGACCAGGACGCCATCGACCCCGGTCTGCTGCTCGACCCCACCACAGGTCGTCTGTGGGCCAGCTATGGCACCTACTTCGGCACTATCCGTCTCATCGAGTTGGACCCGAATACCGGCTTCCGTGTGAGTGGCAACAAAGAGAAGGACATCGCCATCGACTGCGAGGCATCCGACCTCATCTACCGCAATGGCTGGTACTACCTGCTGGGCACCCACGGCACCTGCTGCGACGGTGTGAACTCCACCTATAATATCGTGGTAGGCCGAGCCAAGAGCGTTCAGGGACCCTATATCGATAATGTAGGTCGCGACATGTACCACGGCGGTGGCAAGATGGTCATTGCCGCTGGCGACCGCAAGACCGGTGCCGGACACTTCGGACGCACCATCATCGACGAAGGCGTGGAGGTGATGTCGTTCCACTGGGAGGCCGACATGGACCAGGGTGGCAGCAGCGTGCTGGCTGTTCATCCCCTGCTCTGGAAGAACGACTGGCCCGTGGGTGGCGAGAAGTTCAAGGGCGGCACCTTCGAGATAGAGAGTGAGCGTCGCGGCTATGCCCTTGAGCTGGCTGTCGACTTCGTCCGCATGAACGTGGCCCGTCGCGGTGGCTTCTTCGGCAGACCTCAGGCCAACCAAGAGCCTCCCAAGCCCGTTCCCAACCAGACACTCGACGAGGTGAAGTCCACCTGGCCAGCAGGCGATATCCCCGTGCGCTGCGGCGACTACATGTTCCGTCCCCACCAGCGCTGGACCATCACCGCCGTTCCCGAAAAGGGCGGCTATCTGAGCAACCCCTATTTCAAGATCACCATCGAGGGAACCGACCGCGCACTGGCAGCCACTGCCGACCGCGAAGTGTCAACCGTGCCCGCCTACACCGGAGCCGACGAACAGCTCTGGCGCATCGAGCAGCTCACCGACGGCACCTATCGCATCATGCCCAAGCGCATCCCCGGCGAGGATAACGACAACACCAAGCTCGTGCTCTATTCCATAGCCGACAGCACCCCCACGCTCGCCGCCTACGATTTCAGCAGCGACAACAGCAAGTGGAATTTCCGCAACCATTAATAGGGTATACAACATTTTATAAATCCTCCTTTTCTCGGTACACCCCCGCCCGTTTTTCATTCCAAACGCCGGGGGTGTTTTTTTATTTCTTTCTTTCCAATACCTACTTGCCTTCCTTCCGCCTATTGGAAGCATCTCTTCCGCCTATTAGAAGCAATGCTTCCGCCTATTAATTGCAAGTCAAGCAGACTTTAATTGGAAGTCAAACAGACTTTAATTGAATAGCAAATAGACTTTAGTTGGTTGACAAATAGACTTTAATTGGTTGACAAATAGACTTTAGGAATTATTCGGGTGCACTTTTTGTTTGCCCATTTGGCCTTTTTTCCATGCTTTCCTTTGCCCTTTCCCGACTTTTATTTATATTTGCAATCATTTTTACAAATTTATAGCTATGCCGTATATCAGAATCAAGGCCTATCCTAAGGATCAGGCAACGAAGGAGAAAGTAGTGGAGGCCATTAACAAGGCTTTTGTGGACAACTGGGGATGCGCGCCCGAAGCCATCAGCATCTCGATTGAAGAGGTGGCTCCCGAAGACTGGGTGGAGCAGGTGGAGAAGAAGGAAATTCTGCCCATGGCTGATAAAATGTTTGTCTTGAACGGCCAAAAAAAGTATGAGAAAAATAATTAACCCCTGGAGCAAGCACCCGCAGTATAACTGCTTCGGATGCTGCATGGACAACCCCATAGGACTGCACATGGAGTTCTATGAGGACGGCGACTGCATAGTGAGCCGATGGCATCCGGAGAAGAACTTCCAGGGATGGGTGAACACGATGCACGGGGGAATACTGAGCACACTTATCGACGAGACTTGCGGATGGGTGGTGACGCGGAAGATGCAGACCAGCGGATTCACCACGGCGCTGAACGTGAAGTTCCGCAAGGCTGTGCCTACCACCGAGCTGTTGCTCACCATCCGTGCCAGCATTGTGAGGCAGGTGAGGAACCTGCTCTTTATCCATGCGGAGATAATGAATGCGCAGGGAGAGCTGTGCGTGGAGGGCGAGGCCACCTATTTCCTGATGAACGAAGAGAAGGCACAGGAGATGGGGTTCCGCCAATGTGAGGTGGAAGAGGAGGAAACCGACTGACGGGGCTTACTGCACCACATATTTCGTGCCCTGACGGATGTAGGTGCCCTTGCGGGTGGGCCTGCCGCTGAGCCGGCGCCCCTGCAGGTCGTACCATACGGAGGGGGAGGCGGCATCGGCCTGGGCATCCGTGATTCCCGATGAAGGGTCGTTGTTGGTGAAGTCGAAGGAGATGAGTCCGTCGGCCGACATGGTGATGTTGCTGATGGTCACGTCGAGCAGCCGCTGGCCCTTGCTGTTCGCCAGGTACATTTCGGTCTTTGGCGAAGTGGTGGCCGAGAGTTCATCGTTTGTATAGAACGGCGTGACGTAGGGGTAGGGCGAGGTGCTCAGATAGCGGCTGTTCATGTACATGTCGTTGTCGTAGGCCTGCAGGTCGTTTGCTTTCAGATAGTAGGTCCATTGGCGGTAGGTGAGGTTGTCGGCATGCACCAGCTGCAGTCCCAGTTGTGAGATAGAGTTGTTCACGCTGTTGCGCATCCATTTGTCTTCGTCGTAGCAGACGTGCCACACCACGAGTCCCTTGCCCGGCAGTCCGAAGTCCCATCCGCGCTGCTGGCGGTTTTCCAGCAGATAGTATTCATTGGCGGTATGGCGGATGAGATAGGCGTTGCCGCCCTCGGCAATGGGTTTCAGGTTTCTTACGGAGGTAGATGAGGTGAGTTCAATGGGCTCTATCCATCCCATCTGCATCTGCTCGAGCGAGCCGTAGTTGGGCGGGCACCATCCGTAGTTGATGTAGTTGCCGCCGTCCATGAGCGCCCAGTCGTCGACCACATAGTCGGTGGAGCCGTTGGTGGGGTAGAGGTCGGGCAGTCCGAGGCAATGCGAGAACTCGTGGCAGATGGTGCCGATGCCTGAGTTGAACGTGCGCACCGTGCTCCAGTATTCGGCCGAGGTGGAGGCCTGGGCAATGGAGAGCCCGTCGGGAGTCATCACGCTGATGCCGGTGTAGGTGCTGGGCAGCAGGTAGCCCCATTCGTCGAGCAGCGAGGAGGGACCGGCATAGATGTAGAGAATCTGGTCTACGCTGCCGTCGCCGTCCCAGTCGTATGGGTGGAAGTCGCGGCCTGCCTGGTCGTTCACCATCATCGTGGTGGCCTCTTCGGTCTCGGTTTCTTTATAGCCGAACTGGCTCTGGACGGTGGCGCTGACCTGATAGGGGCCCACGATGTCGAAATGGAGGTTCAGCTTGCCGTGCGACTGGTCGCGGAAATAGTCGGCCACGGAACCTCTGCCGTAGCGTTCCTCGCCTTCGTGGAGGTCGTCGGTGAAATGGTTGAACAGTTTGTCGTAGAATTCCAGGTTGTGCGCGGGCTTGAATTTCGTGTCGCTGAACTCCACCAGCACCACCAGCTGCCTGTAGGTCTTGGCGGGGTCCCAATCCGAATGTATGGTGCCCAGCTTCCGCTTCATCGCATGCCGGTGAGCGTGGCCCGTCGTTTCGGCGTGGCGTATGCATCCCATGCGGTGCACGGTCTGGGCAGATGCCATCAGCGCCAGCAGCATCATGCACAGAAGAGCGATATGTCGGTTGTTTGCAATCAAAATATATCCATAAAAAGACACTTGCCCGGCCTGCCTTTATCAACCACCCCTAGCCCCTCCTTTCCAAGGAGGGGGAGTAGATAGCATTGTTGGCCATTGTACTCCCCGCCCCTCAAGGGGAGGGGTTAGGGGTGGGGTCTGTTACCTTTCTTTTTGCAAAGATACGATTTTTGCGGGAGTAAATCCAAAAATAGGCAAGAATAATCGGGATTTACCTTGAATTTGACTATATTTGTAACCAAAAACAGGAATATGGCGGAACAATCGGCAAAGCGGCAAGGCGGCAGGGCCATCAGAAAGGCTGCGCTGGATGACGTGGCGGATATCATGCAGGTGATGGCTGCCGCTAAGACCATTATGCGACAGTCGGGGAACCTGCACCAATGGGGCAAGGGCTATCCCTCGGCGGAGGTCATCGGCGCTGATATCAGGAATGAGGGCGGCTATGTAGTGACCGACGAGGGCAGGGTAGTGGCCTATTTCGCGCTGCTGCCGTCGCCGGAGCCCACCTACGCCAAAATATATAAGGGGGCGTGGATAGACGACACGCTCCCTTATCATGTTATTCATCGCATGGCCAGCTATCCCGATGTTCACCATATCTTCAGCGACATCATGGACTTCTGCCTTGCCATAGACCGTAACATCCGCATCGACACCCATCGCGACAACACCATCATGCAGCACAACATCGTGAAGCACGGCTTCGGCTACTGCGGCATCATCTACCTGGCGTCGGGCGACGAGCGGCTGGCCTATCAGCGACTGTAATCTCCCGGTTTATTCGTAATGCCTGATTCTGACGTCGATGCCGTCGGCCTTCAGCTGTGCGGGGATTTGGCTGACGTCGGTCTGTCCGTAGTGATAGGGGAACAGGATCTTCGGCTTTATCGTTCTGGCAGCATTCAGCAGCTGGCCGGTGGTCATGGTGAAAGGCTGGTTGCAGGGCAGGAATGCCACGTCGATGTCTTTCAGCGAACTCATTTCGGGAATGTCCTCGGTGTCGCCGGCGATATAGATTCTCAGTCCGTCGATGGTGAGCACAAAGCCGTTGTCGCGGCCCTTGGGATGGAACTGCAGGTGGCCCTCGGTGGTGTTGTAGGCAGGGATTGCCTCGACCGTGATGTCGTCGGCCAGCTTAAACGCATCGCCGTTGGCCATTGCCTTTCCGTAGCCCAGCATTTCGGCACACCGCCGGTTGGTGATGAGCTGCGTCTTGTCGGCCGTGAGCGTTGCGATGGCACCCTTGTCGAAGTGGTCCTGATGCTCGTGGGTCACGAAGATGTAGTCGGCCTTCGGCATGCTGGCATAGTCGGTAGTCCGGTTGCCCAGCTTCGTCACGGGGTCAATCTCAATCTCCTTGCCGTCGTAGACCAGGCGGATGCTGGCATGCAGCAGCGCAACCAGGCGGATGGTCTTGCCGCCGGGAGTCTTCAGCAGGTCCACCTCGTGGGTGTCGGTGGTGATGCTGAGTCCTGCGTCTTTCCATGCAAGGATGCCTCCGACCAGGTTCACACACTTGTAGCCCTTGTCTGCCAGTTTACCGGCAGCGCTGGCCGAACGGCGGCCGCTGCGGCAATACACGGCAATCTTCTTGTCGGGAGAGAGCAGGCTGGTGGCTTTCTCCATGAAATCACTTTGTTTCTGGTCGATGTTGATGGCTCCCTCGAGGTGGCCTTCGGCAAATTCCTCGGGGGTTCTGACGTCGAGCACCACCGCTGCGGGGTCTTCCGTAAGTTCGGCGAATGCTTTCACGTCGGCATTCTCAAAGTTTTGCTGTCCGCAGGCTGTGGTCAGTCCCAGGGTAGTCAGCAGGAATGTGATGATTTTCTTCATGGTTAATGGTTTTATTTGATGATGGTTTTCTTTCCGTTGTGGATATAGATGCCGGCCAGCTGACGGCTTGTGCTGATGCCCTGCAGGTCGTAGCGGCGGCCGTTGGCAGGCTGCGTCGTGGCGGCTGTCGTGATGCCAGTAGCCTGGTTCCAGGTGTAGTCGGCCTTGTACGAGTTTTCCATGACGGGGCTGAGGTCGGCATCGGTGGCTTTCACCTCGGTATTGGTGCGCGTCTTGGTGAACGTGCAGCCGTTGATAAACTTAATATCGCGGCAGAAGAACAGCCGGACGCCGTTGCGGTGGGAAATCTTTACATTGTCGAAGGTCACGTCGTAGACATAGCTCTCGGGGCGCCCGTAGATCATGATGCCGTTATAGTTCTTGTCGTTGCTGTTCTTGGTGTTGTAGCCTGTGGCCGTTACGTTCTGTATCAGGATGTTGTGATAAACGGGGGTGGTCGACTTCACGGCTTCGGGTGAGGCCTCGGCGGTTTCGGGCTTGTCGGGAACCTTGTCGTACCAGGCGGTTATCTGAATGGGCGTGGCCACATTATTCATGGTGCAGTTGCGGAAGATGATGTCGTGAACATCGCCGCTGCGGTCGGTGTTCGACTTCAGGCGGAAACCGCATCCTGTGCCGTCGAAGGTCAGGTCTTCGTAGATGATGTGGTGCATGTTCGAGGTATAGCTGCCCAGCGATGCCCCATGCCCGTGGCGGAAGTCGCAGTTCCACACGTGTACGTACTGGGCATTGGTGTCGGTCACCACGTTGTCGTCGCCCGTGTCAATCATGCAGTTGTAGATGTTCACATACTGGGTCCAAATGGGAATGCCGTCGGTGTTGTGCGACGGGACGGAAGCCTCAGAGTCGGGGGCATAGATTTCGATGTCGTGCACGGTGGCGTGGGCGCCGTTTCCGCTCTGTCCCACGGTCAGGTTAGTTCCCGGGGCGTTCTGGATGCGGAAGTTGCGGAACAGGAACCGGTTGCCTTTGCCGAAGCGGATGATGCCGCCTCGCTTCACACCGTCGGCCTTATAGTTTGCCCACCATGGTCCGCCCTGTCCTTCGATGATGGAAGTGGGACCTTCGCCTTCGATGACCACGTCGGTGGGAGTGCCTTTGTTGATAATGAAGTTGTTGCCCTCGGTGCGGCTGCGGTTATCGTAGGAAAGCCATGTGAGCTGGGCTCCGGCGCAAAGATGGAGCACGGTCTTGGAACCCACCTGAATGGTGTTGCTGAGCCATTGGCCCGCAGGAATCACCACCATGCCGCCACCGGCAGCTGCAGCCTTGTCGAGTGCAGCCTGTATGGCCTTGGTGTTGTCTGCCGACGAGGTGGATGCTCCGAACTGTGCATCGTTGATATATAAGGTGTTAGCCTCGGTGAAGGCGGGCAGGCCCTTGGGCAAATCCACCTCTTTCCATCCTTCGGGGGTGTTCTTGCCGGCAGCCTCGGCTTCCATGGAGAAGCTGATGACCTGGGCATCCGCGTTTGTGAACGACAAAAGCGCCAGGGCGAAGTATAATATGGTCTTTTTCATTTTGCTTTGTTTATATAAAAGGTGTTGGGTGTTGGGTGTTAGGTGTTGGTGTATACTGATGGCTTAGAAACCACCAACACCTAACACCTGGCAACCAACACCCAACACTTAGGTCAGATTACTGCCAGCGGGCATCGCCGCCCTTGATCTTGCCGATAACCGTGAAGTCGCCCTTTGTGGGGTCTTTCCAGAGCTCGGTCTCGCTCATGCCAGCCTCGGTGAGGCCTTCCAGCGGATTAATCATGGGCTCGTCGGTACCACGGTCGGTCCAAGTGAAGTTAGTCTTGTAGCTGTCTTCAACAACCAGGTTGTCGAATGTTCCAGATACGAAGATTGAACCGGCCACACCAGCCTTGAAGCAGTGCACGTCGCCACCGCCTGAATCGGTAGATGCCATTGATGGGCCAAAGAGCGTGTTCTTGACGGTGAGTGCCACATTGCCGGTGCCCAGACGGAACATCGGAGTGTTGGCATTGGCCGTGGTCTCGATGGGTGCATAGCAGAAGGTGCAGTTCTGGATGGTGAAGGCCAGCGTGCCTACGGTAGAGCGGAGGTCGCTCAGCATCACGATGTTGTTCACGGTGGTGTTCTTGAACGTAATGCTCTGCATGTCGACCTTCTTGTTGTTGGTGGTCACCACGCCCTGGTCGCCGATACCGTTGATGATGCAGTCGTCGAAGGTGACGTTCTCCACGTTGTCGCCATCAGCCTGGCAGCGAACGATGGCACGGAAGCCACCGATGGTGCAGCTCTTGAAGGTGATGTTGTGGAGCGTGGCCTTTGTGCCGTTGATGTTGAACACCTGGCGGCCTTCGAATCCCTTGGCGGTGTTGGCTGCCAGCGCATCATCGTCGGCAAACTTGTCGCTGCGGATGTCAATCTTCTCCAGATAGAGACCGCCTACCACTTCGCCGTTGTTGAGTGCCCAGCCGCCGCTATGGATGAACTTGGCATTGCCAGCCAGCGTGAGACCAGTCACGAACTTCACGGTTCCTGATGTTGCGGGAATCTTGGTACCGCCGGAAATCTTGTATTCCGTTCCGCCTTCGAGCACGTAGGTGATGTCCTGGTCGGGATTGGCGGCTACATCGGCTGCAATCAGGTCGGTTGTGATGTATGACTTGGCCGTTGAGGCATCCATGCCGCGAAGGTCGAACACCACGCCGTTGTACTTCTCGGAAGCAACGGTAGAGAAGCGCTTCTTGCCCTGATAGGCATCATTCTTGAAGGCCTCCACACGGTAGGTGGTCTTGGGGTCGAGTCCCTTGAAGATGATTTCCTGGGCAGCATTGATGCCGTCGGTAAGCACGGTGTCGCACACCAGTTCGTTGTCGGTATCCTTATAGAGTCTCAGATGGTCGTAGGCGGTATCGTCGCCCGTCCATTTCACACGAACCTGCGTGTCGATAATGTCGGATGTCGACACAGACGACAGCTGGGTGGGGAAGTCCATCGTGGTGGTGGTCACCGAATAGGGCTTCGACGTGAGACCCGTCTCGGTGTTGGCAGAGCTGATATAGACATAATACTCGGTGTCGTACTTCAGATTGTCGAAACGGCACTTGGTATCGGAAGTCGTGATTTCCTTCGTGTCGGTACCGTCAACAGCCTCTACCTTCACCGTATACTGATTGGCACTGGTGTAGTTGTCCCACGTCACAATCATATAGGGAATCGTGTTGTCATCAAGTCCCTGCTCGATATTGTCGTCCGTATTGATGATAGGACGGAACAAAGCGTCGGCGGTGGTCAGGTCATCGTCGTCGCTACAGCTGACGAATGTTCCTGTTCCTGTTGTTACTGCAGCGAGCAGCAACAATGATTTGATTATCTTTTTCATTTCAATTCCTGTTATTTGTAATTCTCTTTGTAAATAGTAGCCACTTCCACGTTCACGCCGTCGCCGGAGTCTGTGTCCATGATGCGGTAGCCGTTATTGTTCAGTACAGAACTTGCAGTGAGGGTCTCGGTGTTGATGGGAATCAGATACGGAGCAACTCCGTTTCCGGTCAGGGCACCGTTAGAGTAGCCGCGGAAGAGGCGGGTAGCGTAGTCGCTGGCAGCATACACGTCCTTGCGGGTGATGCCGGTATCCTCGCCTTCAGCAACGGTCACCGTGGCTGTGTTGGGTGCAGTACCCAAAGTATAGGTGGTGGTACCGTCGGGGTTGACAACCTTGGCGGGAGTCGTGGTGCCGTAGTCAGTACCTTTATAAATATACGTGCGCGTGCGCTTGATCATCTGTGAACCCCAGTTCACCGACTGCCATCCCTCGGAGCTCATGGTGGCGTCGTCGAGCTGAATCTGGTACTTCTCGTTATACCACTTGATGTCTTCCTTGCGGTTGGTCTTTCCTACCTTCTTATACCAGAGCTTGTTGGCCCAGTTCACATAGTTGATGGCCTCGGGATAGGTCTTCATCACGTTCTCGTCGTTCAGCAGGTCTTCGTTCTTGGCGATACCCCAGCAGAGCATGGTGCGCATGGTCTCCTCAATCTTCTTGGCATAGAGATTCCAGCGCACGAGGTCGAACTTACGCAGGGCCTCGCTGCCGAATTCCCATGCACGCTCGTTGACGATGGCGTTGAAGAAGGCTTCCTTCGAAGAGAGGCTGTTCACGTATTGGGGGACCTGCTCGGCGTAGTTCTCGGCTTTTGCAAAGGCACGTGAGCGAACCTTGGTGAGCATCTCCCTGGCCAGTGCTGTAGGACCGTTCAGCTCGTTCTCAGCTTCGGCAAGCATCAGCAGCACGTCGGAGTAGCGCATCAGCGGGAAGTTGATACCGGTACCCTTCGAAGAACCAGAACCCAGGTCCTTGTCGGCACGGGCGCGGTCCCATTTGCCAGCATAGATGCTGGTGGCAGCAGCTGCCTTCACGGTGTCGTTCTCGTGGCTGTACTTGGCGCAGCAGATGTCGCGGCGAGAGTCGCCGTCGGCAAACGACATGTAGTAGGTGGGAGTGATGGCCACCTGAGCGGTGGTGTTACCCTTGGCGCAAGAACCGGTGTTGGGCACACCGAAGCTCCAGCCGATGTCGCCGCCGTAGTTCTGTACGAAAGCAACTTCGTAGAGCACTTCGGAATTGTTGTCGTGGGTGTAGTTCATCTCGTTGATGAACGAAGTCTCGTAGTCGGCATACAGCTCACGCGGCTTCAGCTGGACGAGCTTCTGGCAGTAGTCCTTGGCCATCTGATAGTAGTCGGCATAGGTGCGGGCAGTCTTCTCGCTGCCGCTCAAGTCCTTGTAGGTGACAGCCAGGTCGGGATCACCGTTCACGTCGAGATAGTCGTCGGCACGCTTCATTGTACCGTCGGAAGTCATTCCGTAACCAGCACGGAACAGGGCGATACGGGCGATAAGACCAATGGCAAAGTCGCGGTTCATGCGCTCGATGCCTCCGGTGTTCACATCGCTCCACTTCATGTTGGGCTCGATGTCGACCAACTGCTGCAGGCAGCGGCTGTAGATAACGTTCTTGTCGGTGCGGGGCTTGTCAATCTCCTCACCCCATACGGCTGCGATGTCGTAGTAGGGAACATCACCGAAGAAATTGCACATCAGATAGTAGCGGAAAGCCTTCAAGCAGGTGGCCTCACCCTTGATCTGCTGCATCTCGTCCTGACTGCCGATGCTGCTGGCATCGATGCCGGCACGCACCTGGTTGGCACGCTCGATGGCCTGCAGGTTGTTGTCCCAGACTTTCTTCACGTCGCCCCATCCAACATTGTTGGCACCCTGCAATGGCCAGATGGCATTACGGTGGTTGGTGGCTGCCGTAGCACTAACGCCCATGGCCTCTACGTCGGTGTTCTGTGTCCACACACCGCACATACGAGAGGTGTAGGGGTCTTCGCAGAACAATACATATACGCCGTTGATGGCGTTTGTCGCAAACTCGGTAGAGCTGTAAACCTGTGTCATGTCGCTCTGTGAAGGAGCATCCACGTTCAGCACGTCACTGCACGATGTAAGCCCCATCATTCCGATGGCTGCGATGGCAATATATTGATTTCTTAGTTTCATAATTTTCTTTACTTTAAACTTTGAACTTAAAACTTTCTTACAGCGTTACGTTTACACCGAAAGTGAAGGCGCGGCTCTTGGGATAAGACGAGAAGTCGATACCAGGAGTGAGGCCTGAATAGCTGCTGTTACGAACGTAAGAGCTAACTTCGGGGTCGTAGCCGGGATAGTTGGTAATCACGAAGAGGTTGGTTCCTGTCACATAGAAGCGCAGACGCTGGATGCCCACCTTCTTGGTAAGCTTGTTGGGAAGGGTGTAGCCAATCGTCAGGCTCTGCAGACGCAGGAAAGAGGCATCGTCCATAGCCCAGTCGGTGGGAACAACTACGGCGTCGCCAGTTGAGAACGGGCTCCACATGGCCTTGGCTCCCTGGCCGTTGCCACCTTCGTTCCAGTAGGCAAGGTCTTCGAGCGACTTCAGCAGCACACCCGTTTCAGGATTGATGTAAGAGTAGGCGTTCGACTGACTCATGTCGTCGCGCATGTTGGGCCAAGTACCGGCACGATAGCGCGAGCTGGTCTGAATCTTGTTGGCGTTGTAGATTTCGTTACCCACCTTGTAGGTGAAGTTCACGTTGAAGTCGAAGTCATAGACAGTACCGTTGAATCCGAAACCGCCCGAGAAATCAGCATTGGTGTCGCCGATAACGGTGATATCGCTGGCATCAACCACGCCGTCACCATTCAGGTCCTTCAGTTTCATCACACCCGGACGGATGCCAGGACGGCCGCCGAGAAGAGCGGTTGTGGCAACGCCGTCTTTCAGGATATACTCGCCTGTCACCTCATTGTAGCTGGCGAAGTCGCTGGTGGTGTAGTAGCCGTCGCTCTGCCAACCGTATACCAGACCGATGGGGTCGCCCACGCGGACGATGTAGTCCTGCTGGTTCTTGTTGTCGGTGCTTGCCCATCCTGAAGCGAAGGTCATTTCCTCCAGTCCGTTGGCAAGGCTCTTCACGTTCGACTTGTCGAAGCCGATGTTGAAGTTGGCGCCCAGCGTGAAGTTCTTCTTCTGGATGATGGCTGCGTTGATGGTCAGCTCGGCACCCTTGTTGCTGGTAGAGGCACTGTTCTCATAAACCGATGTGTAGCCGGGAGCTGCAATAGAGTGGTTGATGAGCAGGTCGTCGGTATTGTTCCAGTACAAGTCGAATGTACCGTTGATGCGCTCGTTGAAGAAACCGAAGTCGAGACCGAGGTTACGTGTGGTGCGCTTCTCCCATGTGAGCAGCGGGTTGGCCAAAGTTGTTGATACAGCCTGATGCACATTAGCACTTTCGCCTACACCATAGCGTTTTTTTGTTACTTTGTCACCACTATTGTATAATTGTATATACTGTGTGTTGCTAATCTTGTCGTTACCCACCTTACCGTAAGAGAAACGGAGCTTTAAGTTGGAGAGCCATTTGTGGGTGCTTTCCATGAAGGGCTCGTCGATGATACGCCACGATGCGGCGGCTGCGGGGAAGAAGCCCCACTGGTGTCCGTCGGCAAACTGCGAGCTACCGTCTTCACGGATGGTAATGGTAAGCAGGTATCGGTCGAGCAGGGTGTAGTTCAGACGACCGAAGAAAGAAACCTTATTCTGATTTGCAGCCCAGTCGCCAGTCATCGACGACATCGAACCTAAACCGAAGTTTGCAAAGACTGCATCAGCATCAAAGGCATTGCTGAAATGGTTGGCGCTCATTTCGCTGTAGTCGGAACGGCTGGAGCGATACTCCTGACCGCCCATCACGTTCAGATGGTGAATCTTGTTAATCTTGGTGTCGTAGGTCAGCGTGAAGCTTTCACGGATTGAGCTGGTGTTGGTCTTGCGCCAGTCGGCCAGCGGCATACCGCCCACGTATGAGGCTTGATTGGTAATAGATCCGTACCAGTTCTTCACTTCATTGAAGCCGTAGCCGTAACCGCCTTCCAAATGAGCCTTCAGACCCTTCAGAGGAGTAGTCCAGTCAAGGGCTGCATTAAAGTTGAATCCGCGGTTGTTGCGGCGGCGCCAGTATTGCTCAGACTGTTCGGCAAGTGACATGTTTGAGCGGCGGTATTCGTCGATTTCCTCATCAGACATCGTGGAGAAGTCGGGGGTGATCATCTCCGAAAGACCTTTGGTGGCCACACCATAGATGGCATTCTCGGTACGTACCTTATAGGTTCCACCCTGGGTACCCTGACCGTTAGCGGTCTGGTCGTTCACACGTGCCGTCATAGAAAACTTCAGCTTCTTGTTGATGTCGTGGTTCAACTTGAAGAGGAAAGAGTAACGGTTGAAGTCGTTGTTGGGCATCAGACCTGAGTTGTAGTCGTAGGTTCCCGAGAGTGAGAACTTAGTCTTGTCGGTACCACCGGTGAGACTCAGGTTGTGGCTCTGTGAGAGTGTGCTAGAACCGAACAGGTCGTCCTGCCAGTCGATAGCCTCGATGCTCTTGTAGAGATAGAGGTCATCGAATACACCGAACTGACGGTAGAAAGAATTCAAGGCACTTTCACCGCCCAGGGCTGCATATTCGTAGTTCGACATCACATAGTCGTAGGTCTTCATCGGGCTCAGGCGCTTGGCCACCTTCTTGGTCTGCAGATAGCCGTTGTAGCTAATCTGTGTGCGGCCGGCCTTGGCGTTCTTGGTGGTGATAAGGATTACACCGTTAGCACCTTCAGAACCGTAGATAGCTGTCGAGGAAGCATCCTTCAGCACGGTGATGTCTTCGATGTCGTTGGGGGAGAGGTCGCTCAGAGAACCGCCCTGGAATCCGTCGATAACGATCAGCGGAGAGTTGTCACCCGTGATAGAGCCGCCACCACGCACGCGAACCAGAATCTCAGCATCGGGAGAACCGTCGGTGGTGGTGATGTTCACACCGGCCATCTTACCGGTCAGTGCCTCCGTGACGTTGGCCACAGGCACTTTGGCAAGATCCTGTCCCTGCACGGTTGCTACCGAACCAGTCAGGTCCTTCTTTCGTACCGAACCGTAACCGATGACCACCACTTCGTTCAGACTGGCAGCCTCGTCTTCGAGTACCACATTAATCACGCTCTTACCCTTGGCGTCGACCGTCTGCGTCTTCATACCCACGTACGAAATCGTCAGCTGGCCATTGCCGGTAAGATTGATGGAGAAGTTACCGTCAAGGTCGGTCACAGCACCGCCCTTTGCGCCTTTCTCCTGGACAGTCGCACCGATGACTGCTTCACCAGTGGCGTCCTTCACTGTTCCCTTCACTGTTTGCGCCGAAGCCGAACCCACGATTAGCATGAATATGGCTATGAGCGCAATTCGAAAAGTTTTCAAATTACCAGACATAGATATTAATTTAAATTAAACAATAATTTCTGCTTGTCAGATTTGTTGTTAGTAAAATAATCAATTCGTTCTAGAGATTTAGATTGTCTTAATATTAAGTTTTGCAAAGATAGGAAATTAATTAATTTTATGCAAATGTTTTGGCGAAAAGTTTTCAAAAAGAATCCGAAAACGTTTGCGGATTGCGGGGCTGTTTCGGTTTTTATGCTATAGAAAACATTAAGGGGCACAAATTGCGCCCCTTAACGAATGAATGGTGGTAAGTAATTGTTATTTGATTACCTTTTTGCCGTTGACTATGAAGATGCCTTTGGTGGCCTGGCTCACCCGTTGTCCGGCAATGTTGAAGTATTCATTAGTTGTTTTTTCGTTTGTCTTACCAACTTGCAGAATACCAGATGCGTCTGAAGCCTCTGCAGAAGCTTCACTCAAACCGCCCATTTCGTTAGCTGCACGAACTGTCCATGAGCCTTCTCCACTTATGGTATAACTGGGTTCTGTAGCGAATCCTACAACATTTCCGTCTTTGCAAATAGCCCAACAGAAGACGTAATTACTATCATCCCATGTCAGAGTTGTTCCATCAATCTTCACATTTGTAGGAACGGGAGCCTGTTCTGTCTGTAATTCTGGATTCCAGTCTCCGAACATAATGTTCATGTCTCTGTATTGTGCTGCTTCTTCGGCTGTGAGTACGGGATTATTGGCGTGTCCGTCTCCGAAGGTAGTCTTGCGGCTACTCAGATCAACGGCAGAGCCGCTGGCTGTCATCGAGTTGAACTCGGCGAAGCGCTTTGGCCAACCATTACTCATTTCATTCCATCCGATGGGCGATGGCAGTACGTTCATCTTGGTATCAATGAATACGGCCACGGGAGTGCCTTGACCCCATGGGCGACCTAGTGTGTAGTTTCCGTTCACATCGCTGCCAGATGCGCTGATTGTACAGCCGTTGAAC
>JAEEGJ010005023.1_pt1 | contig 42832 bp, 35 predicted proteins | sample 8958761 | NCBI WGS metagenome assembly JAEEGJ01 (sample SAMN16246546, study PRJNA631951) | gut metagenome | biome: gut microbiome; feature: rumen; material: RS-attached | host: Bos | place: Iran: Karaj | collected 2018-10
TCACGATCTGGCGAATGGTACGGCAGCCGTACCGCCGTCGGTAGTTGCGCATCAGTACCAGCCACGCGCGGATGCCGTGCTCACGTGTTTCAAACTCGACGAAGCCCTTGCAGGTGCCCGTCATTCCTAACCACTGCGCCCGTCCGGCGCGAATATTGAAAATATTATTCTTTGCTATCATAATTTTTTTTTGTCTTTGTTATTCCTCATTCCTCATTCCACATTCTTCCCAGCATCGTGAGCTCATGGAACGCCTCGTACTTGTTGCGGAAATACAATTGTTTGTCTTGAACTTTTACCTTATAAACGCCTTTGACTTTATAAACCCCTGGCAATCCCGTCGATGGGTTTGGCTTCCACGCCCACACGCGATTCATGTCGTTCTCGCTCTGGTTGACCTCCCGCAAGTTCTCGATGCGGTTGTCCTTCGGGTTGCCATTGATGTGGTCAATCTGCTTCGGAAACCTGCCGTAGACCAATACCCACACCAGATGATGTAATCGAGTCACGAACCTGTTTCCGTCAAATCTGGCATCAAATTTCAAATAGCCCCTACCATTATCAAAACCATTAATGACCTGCCCCTTGCGGTTGCGCACCACACCAGCCGTGCGGTCGTACCAGTAGCGTTGCTGCAGATACCTTACCATTTTTTCCCTGTCTCTTTCCATACGCCTAATCACCTGAATCCACCGACCATGAAAGGCCAAGTTCATTAACAAACGAATGATGATCAGTGCGGCGGTAGCCCGAATCCCACGAACGACTTTCAAACCGTTCCTTCTTGTCCTGTTCGTAGAACGCCTTCATGATGGCACGCTCCATACCGCCGTTCATCCACGAACCGTCGCCAAACGGGCCGTACCAGCCGTTAGCATAGCCAAGGTCGCCAATCGGCGCCAACTTCCTAAGGTCCGACAGACCGAACAAGCCGATTTTTCTTGTCAGTTCAAGCTTTCTTTCTCTTGTCATAATCATTTACATTTTTATTTCTTATTTTCCATGTAGTTCGGGATGCTCACTGCACAGATTCTGACCACATTCTCAGCCCGAAACGCGCGGAACGCCTTCTTATCCCAGTCCCAATACGCGAAGTCCGTGCGGTCGTCGTCGCGCCGCTTGCCCGACTTCTTGCCACCCGCCTCCTGCTGCGGCATCAGTCGCTGGCACAGCGTACCGCGCGCCGTGCGCAGCGTGCCGTCGCGCTTGACGTATTCGAACGTCACGATGCCAAATCCTAAATGCCCCAGCAGTTCGCGCACCAGATACGCCTGCCGCAGTGCCTTGCTTTGGTCGAGCCCCGACTCGTCCATCATACGGTGCGCCAGCTCGAACGCCCACTGGTTCTCCAACGCCTGCTTCTGTTGCAGTTCACTCTTCTTTCCTTTTTTCCTTGCCATAATTCTTTTCATTTTTTCATTATTACATTTTTTTATTTTAAAAAAGACCGGTCTTGTCTTTCGACGGTGCGAAGGTAGGCACAAAAAAAACACGGTGCAAGTCGAGTAACCGCACCGTGAATAAGTAACAGGGTTTGTGAATAAATGTGGGAACGTTTGTGGGAATTATTCACGCTTAACCAGATTCAGAAAGCGTTTTCCAACGTTATTCCTTCGAATAGCTTCTGTCCCGTCGGCATCGTCGAAAGTCCAGTTTGGCAATTGTCCGCGTGCCTTGTCATAGTATTTGCTGATGGTACTCCTGTTGGGAATACCTTTCTTGATACCAATATTAATCAGATATTCTCTGAACGATGTTGGCGTATCGAAACTCGGCAAATCGCAGTTCTCATTCATAGCCATCATCAGCCATGTATAGTCATAGAGATGCTTCAATTCCCCCTCTTGCCTCATTGTGTCAATGGTTCGCCGCATCCTGCTCATGAGGTTGCCGTTTCCTTCCTTCTTTTCCTCTATAAGTCCTTCCTCCTTCCTCAGTCGCTCTATATCCTCATGAATCTGCTTCATCTGCACATCGTACTCAAACATCTTGATGTGCTGTTCACCTGTCAGTTTGCCAAACATGCAGTACAGGTATTTCCTCAGCAACTTGTAGTCAATCACGAACCTGTCGCCCTCCCAATGCGAATAGCGGCGCAGCTTGGCACACTCATTGATAAAGGTCTCAGTTATCTCGTTTTTATCAGTCATTGTCAGCGCCAGCATATCCTTATCGACATTCTGAATCTCCTCGCCATTAGGCGCCTCAGCATACATCAGGATACCGTTTGACAGCATTTCAGCGGTTAAGTCCACTTGATATCTTACAAGTCTTTTTATCGTAATCTTCGATTGTCGTGCTTTCCATAGCTCATAGTCGGTTGTCCTGCCTTTCCAATATCTCTTTTTCAGTCTCTCGAAGAATTCCTTAGCAAATTCATCCACATCAATAATCTTTACCATCAGTGCTTTCAGCAAATCCACCATCTGCACTATCTTCTCTCTCAATGCCTTTCCCAACGCTTCGGGCAAGTCAACAAATAGTCTGCATTTCAGCCAGTGCGCCGCCTTTGTCATGGTTTCGAAGTTGGCCACCAGCACGTTTCTGCAACTCAATGGCGTCTTGCTGTTCAGTTGTCTTATTAGTTTTGCGATGATGTCGTCCATCAGTTCTCCAGTGCAAACGGCGTGCTTTTCAATAATCCAGGCATCCTTGGTATTCATGTTGTCGTAAGCATTCAGCATTCTCTCCAGTGTCAGGAGTTGACTTAACTTCGCCATAGCGTCATCCCTCCTTTCTTGCAGTTCGTGTTGACACTCGTGTTTGTGTTCTCATTTCGGAAACCCAGGCTACTGCAAGCGTAGGTTTCCTTGCCTCGGGTCAAACAGACCCCTTCCATAAGAAATAGTTTCATAATTGTTTCGTTTTAGTTAAAGATTTAAAAATATAATATTTCAGGATGTAACAAACACCCCAAAGACATACTATTAGATAAAAAGCGTGAGGACGGTAGTTTCAAATAATCCTATACCTCAAAGAGGCTCTGGTAAGGCACCCGCTTTTGGGAAAGGGTCAACAAGACTTTCCGTCCCACGCTGTTTTAGCAGCATAAGACGTTCGTCTCGTTAAGTTCCCAATACAGTTTATGCCTTACTTGAATTTACCAGATTCTTTGAGGTATCGAAACTTAGACGACGTATATGTCAAAATGTATGCATCCACACCATCGCTGGTGTAAGATGCATGCAAAATTAAGGAAAAAAGCTGAATAACCCAAACTTTTCCCAGTTTTTTGTCATTTCGTGTGCTTAAATTGTCAATGCCAACCCATTGCAGCCATATTCCTGTTCTCAGCGGTTTGAGTGCACAGCGAGTGCACAGCGGAACCGACCCTATTGTGCACTCAAAATAGAATCGCTACCAGTGGATGATAGCGACTCTTGAGTTTGGATGTTTAGGTTATAGGAATCTATAATGCGACCTTTCCAATTCCCTTCATTTCGAGTGCCACTTGTACACCAAGCGCGCGGAAGGCACGCATCATGGAAGCGAGTGTGATGCTCTTGCCACTTTCTAAACGGCAGACCTGAGCCCTCTGCACACCCATTTTCTCACCCAGTTCAGCTTGGGTAAGTTTCTGTGCCTCTCGTGCCTGCTTGATAGCTTCTCCTACGCGATAGGCCTGAACAGCCTCGTCCACACTACGCTCAAATGCATCGCGCTCTGGTGTTCCGACTTTGCCGTAATCTTCTTCCAGCAATTCCTCAAAGCTATATAGCTTCATGTTTCCTACCTTTTTCATATCTTCTTGTTTTTATTCTCAAAATACAGTTTTCTGATTCCCTCTGCCTTGGTAATTTCACTTTTTGGCGTCTTTTGCGACTTCTTTACAATGCCATGAGTGGCTACAACCAGCGTATTGATGTCCTTATCCCAAAAGGCGAATAACCTATAGTAGGTTTTATTGTATATTGTGCGAAACTCCCATATCTCCGTGCCATCAAGTTTCTTAAAGAGCTCGTTGTCGCGTTCTCCTTTTTGAACTCTGCGGATATTGTAGCCTATCTTGCCACGAATCTCTTTTGACAAGGATTTCAGGAAGTCTCGTGCTTCTTCCAACAAATCAAGTTCAAATACTGTTTGTTCCATTCTATTACGTATTTCGGATGCAAAGATACGGATTGTTTCTTAAATACGCAACAAAAATGCAGATTTTTTGTTGGTTATACTAGCTTTTTATCCAAAAAGTTCAAAAGAATCGCTACCAGAGATGATAGCGATTCTTGAGTTTGGGCGTCGAGGTACAGGGGATGAAAAAGTGGATCATCAGAACCGACCCGAATTTTCTTAAACATCCAAATTTTGGAAGAAAAAAGGACTCACGCAGCGTTTCGCCGCATGAGTCCTGACATGTTTGCTCAGACCTCAGCCATCAGACCTCAGCCATCAGACCTCAGCCATCAGACCTCAGCCATCAGACCTCAGCCTTCTTCTTACCAGCCAGCGTCTACCTCATCGCCTTGCAGGCCGGTGTTCATGCCGTTGGCATCTGCGCTTCCGGCCAAAATCTGGCACTGCTGCTGAATCTTCACGACCTCCATCTCGGGTTTCATATAGTTCTTTTTCATATCTGTGTCCTCCTCTCTTTACTTAATGACTACTTTTTTACCATTCACAATGTAGAGGCCCTTCGTAGGTTGAGCTACGCGGCGACCCTGCAGGTCGTAGAATGTCTCATTTTCTACATTTCTCATTTTCTCAATTTCAGAAATGCTTGTCGTCTCGCCGAAGCCGAGGAACTCGGGAGCCAGAGCACCAGAATAAGTCAGATAAGCCTTGTTGGCGCCGATGGTTCCCGTAGATTTGAGCTTGTAGAAGCCCACACCCTGTGTACCGTTGTTCAGCACGTAGATGTTGCCTGCGGCTCCTGTCATTGCTGCCGTCGTGCCCGTCAGGCTGTTGCCCTCGAGCGTTGCAGTCGTAGTGGCTGGTGTCAGCGTGATGGAGGAAGAAGAAGATTTCAGGATGACGGCCTTCGTGGCAGGTATTTCCCTGTTAGGAACCTCCGTCAGCGTCAGGCTGCTTCCGCTCAGTGCGGCCTGGAATACCGTCGTGTTCGCATCGGCCGTGAAAGCCTGCGTAGCGTTGTAATAGGTCGACCAGTAGTTGCCATCGCCGCCATCGTTGGCCGTGACGTCAACGGTATTGGTATAGACTTGAATCGATTTGACACCATGATAAACATAATCCTGATCGGTTCCTTCACAATAACAATACGTATGAGAGTACGTATCCCAAACAAAATTAATTTTAAATGGTGACGTGGAAATCGTACGAGTTGTACTAGTTGAACCATTACTTAGGGTGAATACGCATTTGGAGATAGTGTATCCTTCATTCGCTTCAACTGTCACAGAACCTGTTTTTGTATCAAAACACCATCCCCTTTGACTATTGTAATATTGACAGTCCTGGGTAACTGTAACAGCCCCTGGAGTAGTTTCGCTGTAGGTAGTTTGTCCAGTAGGTGTGATGGTGGTCAGCAGTCTTTCCGTCTGCGCCCACGCGCCCGTGGCTACTGCTGCGAGCAGCACGAGCATTGAAATAAATCTTTTCTTAATCATAATTGAATTGAATTTAATGTGTTAATTAATAAAATGATGTTTATAGACTGTCGAGTGGGATGAGCCGCTAAGAATGCACAGGGGGACTGTCCCCGTGTGCACAGTCGCCCAGCTTTTCCCTGAGGGCGCGGATAAGATCGCATTGGCGCTGTAGTTCAATCTCCATTTCCATGATAGCGTCCTTCAAATCGCTGTTCTCGTCGATGAACTTCACCAGTGCCTTGTTCTTGAAATCGATGGTGTGACAAAGCTTCAGGCAGACGGCGGCCAACAGCGCCACCACCAAGGCGAGTATGTGGGTTATCATATCCATCATTGAGTTTCGATATTTGTTTTGACGTTAAGATGGGGGCAAAAAACAATGCGGTCTCCCCTGGTTGGCTCCAAGAAAAACCGTATATTAACGCGGGTGCCCGCGCGATTATTAATAAAAGAGAACTGGCGGTTAGCGCATGAGAGAGAGAGAGAGAGAGAGAGAGAGAGTAATCAAATCTTTGGAATAACCGAATAAATCAGCCATTCTTTTCACTCCGTTAACAATAATTGACCTTTGGTCGAAATCTCGTCTCATCACTCTAATCTATAGAATCACAAATTAGTAATTACGCTTCTGCGTGCCTTTCGGCTGCGCAAGCAGTTTCGCACGCTTCACGGCTGCAAAGATACATATTATTTTTAAAAGTCGTGCAATTTCTCCATAAAAATTTAAATAAATGAGGATGTGTCAAAAGGGTATGACAGGTACCAGTCCCTCGTCATCATAAGCAAAAATCCCCCATTTCATCGACAATTCGTAGTTTGAAATAAGAAAGAAAGTGTACGATTTTCCCGAAATGAGACTTTTTTTTCCTACCATGAGACTATTGTTATTATGAATTGTAGTATTTTTGCAGTCGAAAAGAACAACTATTGGCGAAATTGGAAAAATCTGAAATTTCGATATATTAATTCCAAATAAATCATAAAACATGAAAAAGATTCTGATGACGCTCGCAGCCGTCCTTTGCTGCGCTATGACAACAACGACGCTGACATCGTGTAGCATCGAAGACAACCCTGTGAGTAACCCTGTGGCCGAACCTGATAACAGGGCCGAGGCCACCATCATGTACTACGGCAATGGCGGCGGCAATGCGGACCTTGCCCTGTTAGCATCGCTGTGTTCATGTCATAAGGCTGATCCGAAGTCCTTCGAGAAAGTGAATTTCGTCTCGCAGTTCAAATTCTCTACCCCAAACAACATGATTATGAATAATTGGGTTGAGAATTTGGCCAAGTATCTGGGTAGCAATACTATACGCTGGGCCGTCAACCCCAATGAGCCGAATGCATATTATCGTTTGAACACAGTTAGTGAGTTCTATGGTGACTATAATGCTGACATTACAAATCCCGACTCGCTGACCAACTTCATCAATTGGGCTGCTAAAACCTATCCTGCAAAGAAGTATATCCTTGTGATGGCCGACCACGGCGGCGGCTACATGCCCAGCGACGATCTGCCCGAGAGCACCGCATCAGCTGTACAGCACCGTGGCTTGCTGTATGACGATGGAAGAGACAACCGTCACTTTACGGTGAAGTCACTGGCACGTGGTATCCGACAGGCCAACGTCCATATCGAGACACTGTTCATGCAGGCTTGCATGATGAATAATATGGAGTATCAGTTCGAACTGAAGGACATCGTAGACTATATAGCCGCTTCCACCTACACCATGCAGTCAAATGTGTCGTTTAACGCGCTGATTGACGAATTTGCCAAACCACAGACGACGGAAGAGGCTCTGGCTGCCTTCTGTAAAACTACTGTAGAGGGATGGGAAAAATCTGATGACGACAAGAGTTATCGCGACCTGACGGTTACCCGTACCGCCAACCTTAACAAGTTGGGCGAGATGATGCGCGTGTTCACCGACCGCCTATGCGACACCTATGCCAACGGCACAGATGTACAGCGCCAGAAGATTGACAGCTGTACCGCCCGTGCCATCAAGGTAGAGGAGGGCAGACCGTATTACGACATTGCCAAGTATATTTCCAGTCTGATGGGGTCGCTTCCTGAAGTCTACGACGAACCGTTCGTTACGCAGTTTGCCGATGCCTTCAACAGCGGACTTGTCGCCCAGAACTATAGTCGCTACCTCACGGAGCACAACTATCAGGTTGACTATAGCGTGATGTTAGGTGCCAAGGGGTTCTATTTCTATACCCTATGGAAAACAGATGCGGAAACAGGCCAAAAGGTTCCGACCTATTCTCTCGTGTATTATCCCGACGGTAAGAGGGAGTGGTACGAATTAGTGCCTGCTGAAAACAATCCCGGTTCCTACCTTTTTAAGTTCAATAGTGAGTCGACACCGTGGGGATCAACATTGGCCGATACCTACGAGCAACTTGAGTTCGACCGCATTGTGGGATGGAGCCGTTGGATTAAACTGAACGGTCAAATTCCCAGCCTGTTCTGTCCGCACGACTTGAATTTGAATCTCCCTGACGGTGACGTTTCGGATAATCCCCAACTCAGTCCTCGCTATTAAGAATTATCATATAATAAACCCCAAAATTGATTCAGATGAAAAAGATTACTTTGACGCTTGCAGCCGTCCTTTGCTGCGCCATGACAACATTATTGTTTACTGCCTGTAGTATAGAGGATAACCCAGTGCCTGAGCCTGTGTATCCTGAGACCCCCGGGCAGCGGGCCTTCTGGCAACAGTTTGACGGCTGGCAGACGGATAGCTGCACTGTTGGCGACGACTTCTTCATGCACGTGGTAGGCTCGTGGTGGAAGAACCCCGTAGATATTTATCCCCAAGGCCTGATAAGACATGCCGCCAAAGTCAACAACCAGCGCGTCAGCGAAATCATACAGACGAACACCAACTTGCAGCACCTGTCTAAACATCTCAAAGCAAGTCTGTCCGTGAATATGAGTAAAGAGGAGGTCGACCAGATGGTCAAGGCCAAGGTCGATGAGCTTTGGGCAGGCGCCACGACGCGCGAAGAGGCTCTGGCTGCCATGGGACGTGCCTGGGCACAAGGCTATACTTTTAAGTTCGAGCCCATTGTCGACATGATCAACGGTGAACCGACATGGTTGCTCACCGAGAAGATTCCTTCGTTCGTCACTGTCAATATGCTACAAAAGAATAAGGAAGAGTGGTGGCGCCTGTATGGCACACATCAAATAGCCGACATGACCAGTCGTCGCGCCCAAGACGCTTCTGCCGACCTGGGGATCATTATACAAAGCATGTGCGATGACATCAACCATATAGTGATTGACTATTATATTGCCGAAGAGATACTGAAGGCTCTTGATAACGAATGGAGCACCGTCGAGGGCATCAAGAACGAGATAGAAAGAAATGTCAGACTGCTGGATGGTGTGCTTGTCAGCGAAGACTGTCTGGCTGAGTACAATCAGGAGTTGTCCAAACTGAAAGAAGCGTATGGACTCACTAATGATTTGGTGTTGGACAGAAAAAGCATAGCCAATAGTATCGGGATGTACATGGGTAATCTTTATATCCTGAACGACTACAACCAGCTGTATATTACCCCAAAGGTTCGCCAGCAATATACCAAGTGGTGCGAACAGTTTCGTGAGGCCATGCGCCAGCGCATCGAGGCAAACACATGGTTAGAGAATGCTACGCGCCAGAATGCCCTCGACAAGCTGGACAATATTGTGTTCTATGTGGGTGGCATCAGCGTTATCCCCGATATCGTGATACCTACCCTGAACGGCAAGGACATCATCGAGGACGTCCACCAGCTCTACAAGGCTCGCTTGGCTGGCTACTGCTGGGCTGCCACACAGCAGCGTGAAGTCGTTGCAGAGTTGGTGCAGAACTTGAGATACATAGAGGACGCCACCATTGACAACGCCTCATATTCGCCCAATTATAATATTGTGAATATCAACCCCTCGAACCTCTGTGAACCCTATGTGCAGGATGACTATGAGGACGCTCTGGAATGGGCATTCATTGGCACCACCATTGGCCATGAGTTGACTCACGGCTTCGATAACAGCGGTTCGAAATATGACCTGTGGGGCAACGCGAAGAACTGGTGGACAGAAGCCGATGCCGCCAAGTTCACGGCACTGTGCGACCAGTTGACCGACCAGTACAACAACCTGCAGCTGATGCCTTGGGCAGATCCGACCCTATGTGGTGACGGGGAAAAGACACTGGGCGAAAACATCGCTGACATCGGGGGGTGCTGCCTCGCCCTGCAGATTCTGCTCGGCGAGCATCCCAATGCTACCGCTGCCGAGAAGAAGGCTCTAATCCAGCGTTTCTTCCAGGGATGGGCCATCCAGTGGAGCATTACCTACGACCTTGACTTCTTGAAATATATGAAGGAAGTAGACGTACACTCACAAGCCCGTGAGCGTACCAATGGCGTAGTGCGTAACATCGATGAGTGGTACGATGCCTACGATGTTAAGTCCGGTACGCTCTACCTCGCTCCCGATAAGAGAGTCAGAATCTGGTAAGAAGACACACTGCGTTCACGCAGTTACATTAATTTGACACTGATTGTACAAGTCCCTTCTCCATCAGAATGGGCATGCAAAAATCGGACAAAAATGGGGCTTTCCCATTTCTTGTCCGATTTTTTGTATGACAGGTACCAGTCCCTCGTCATCATAAGCAAAAATCCCCCATTTCATCGAAAAGATTATAATGTAGGTATTCCAGACATGTCGTCGCTGGGCAGTTTGAAACAAAACGACGAAGGACTCCAAGCCGGGGGAGCCGTCTCGTTGAGGAGTAGCCAACGGCTCCAGCCCACGAGGCGGTCGAAAGTGGTTTGCTGATATGTATCGGCAAAGGTGCTGGGCCAAGTGCCGCTTTCCTGGAATACATAATGATCGAGACTGCCACTGCTGCTGTCGCCATCACCTGTCACGTATTGATAGGTCTCGGTAGTGCCATCGGTATAATAGACTGTAGCTGTTTGTAGTTCCGTGTCCGATAAATCATAGACGTAATAGATATAATGGCCTCGTACGGCGAGTATCATGCTGTAATCGACCTGATAGTTGTGATTGGTCAGGTAGCGGGCGTTGCGCTGGTGGACGATGCAAGCGTTGAAAGCATCGGCGAAGCGGTTGTAGAGGGCGTAGTTGAAGACGTCAGGCAGCACCAAAAACAGGCTCTCCATGTATTTGGCCATGTCATACAGGGGGAATTGGTTGTACACCTTCACGGCATTGGCCGTACATTCGTCGATTGCGGCACGCTGTTCTGCGGTGCCGTTCTGGTAGGTGTCAACCAGGCGGTCGGTAAATTCTTTCAGAACGGGTGCCAAATCATCTAAACGCTTGGTCTCGGTCAGCGTCATGTCGTAGTAATTGGGTTCTTCGGGGTTGGCAGGGTCATATAGATTTTTGTCCCAACTATCCACGTTAGCATCGACGAAGTTGACCAGCGCCGTCTTTGTATCCAGTCCTGCGGCCAAATTATCGGGAAGACTCTGCATAGCCCCAATAGTCCCCCACAAGGTATAAGTAGAACAGGCAATGTAGTCGGTCACATCCTTCACCTCGTAGAGGAATTCCAGATTGTTCATCAGGCAGAGATAGGGCACAATGCCCTCAATGTGTACATCGGCATTCTTCACTGCCCGTGCGAAGCTCTTGGCTGAGAAGCACTTATATCTATTTCCGCTTGTGTTACCATTTTGATACCCGTCATCGAAGACCATTCCACGGGTCTCGGCAGCCTCGGCCACATCGTGGTTGGGCAGATAGCCGCCGCCGTGGTCGGCCATGACGAGGATATATCGCTTGGCGGGGTACGTCCGGGCAGCCCAGTTGATGAAGTTGGTCAGCGAGTCGGGACAGGTGAAGTCGCAGTTCATCGCGCCGTAAGGCTCCGTTTCCAAAAACTGTTGGCGCAGGGTCTTCGCGGGGTCAACGGCAAAGCGATAGGTGGCACTGCGCTTGGGATGGAACAGGAAAAAGTAGTCCTCCATCGTCATCGCTTCCAACTCTTTCTCCGTCTTTCCAGCTGCCAACTCTTTAGCCTTCTGAGACACCTCCTCGTCAGTCAATCCTTGATAGACCAAAGGGTTGAGCGAAGCCTTGTACTGTGCCACGATGTTGACGCGATCGAAGCTCTCAGGCCTGGCATCGTAGAATTGCCGGAAGTCCGCCAAGATGTATGGATCCACATTTCCGCCACCGGTGCCGTACCAGATTATTGTGGCCTCAGCCAGTTCTTCCTGTATCGGATTCGTTGCGGGGATGTCTTCAACAGAACATGATGTCAATACTGGCATTGCCATAAGCAGCGTTATGGCCGCAAGTGTCATGAGGATCTTTTTCATTGTTTTTTGAAATAATGTTATTTGAATTTGCTTGCAAAATTAGTCTGTCTTCAGGAATAAATAGTCCCACGGTAGGAAAAAAGAGTCTCAAAACGGGAAAAAGTAAAGCACAATATTAAGCGATGCATACGGCATGTCGCCCTCGGATTAGCGCAAGGCAACAAGAAAATAAGAGAAATCGCCCATTTCAACGAGAAATAATAAGCGTAGCAAGTTCTGCCATGTTTACTTTTTCTCGTTTTGAGACTATTTTTTCCTACTTTGGGACTGTTGTTTCCTCAATACAGACTACTTTTGCAAGCGAAATCGAAAATTTAAACCAGATTTAATTAATATGAAAAAGATTATGATGACGCTGGCAGCCGTCCTTTGCTGCGCAATGACAACAACAGTATTTACTGCTTGCGGTGGTGATGATGATACATCTTATTCGACCAGTTACCATTACAGGGTGCACTTTGCCTCTTACCTGACGCAGTGCGATTATACCGAATATCATGAAGTACAAAATGCCTTCGATGTCGCTGTCGGTGACGTAGGTGGTGAGACTATTAATAAAGTGTATCACACTCCTCAGGACGAAGAAATGAAAGCAAAGTGCGAAGCTGTTAAGAACAAGTATAACAACCTTAAGAGCAATTACATGAAGTTCGAGCTCCTCCGTATTTCGTCCAATTCATCTAATCCAACTGTTGAAGTGAAGGATGTCATCGCTATTTACGAACTTGGTAATTCAGTCCAATAAATATTTAAATCAATAACGGGTCGGTTCCGAATTTTCTATCAGCTATCAAAATCGCCCATTTCATCGATAAAAGTAAGCCTGGCAGAAGTTGTCAGGCTTACTTTTTCCCGTTTTGAGACTCTTTTTTCCTACCGTGGGACTATTTATTCCTGAAAACAGACTACTTTTGCAGACGAAATTAAATCGATAATGCACATGGATATAACACTCGTCTTCACAGTTGCGTTAGCCGCCGCCTTCATTGTGGTGGTGCTGGCACTTGTAGTCATCATTATATACCAGCGCTGGCGCATTGGCGACCAGAACGTTTTCATTGAACGCTTCATCCGACAGAATGAGGAGCAACGCCAAAAGATGCGAAAAGCAGGAATTTTATAATAATAAAGTATAATCATTAATCCCCAAAAAACAATGAAAAAGATCCTTATGACGCTCGCAGCCGTCCTTTGCTGCGCTATGACAATGCCGGTGCTGACATCGTGCTCTATCGAAGACAATCCCGCATCGAATCCAGTACAGGAAGATTTGGCCGAGGCCACTATCATGTGGTATGGTTGTGGTGGCCACAATGTAGATGCTGCCATCCTGCAGAATTTCCGCACCTTCTATCAGGCACAAACTAAGAACTACGACCGTGTAAACGTCGTGGCTCAGTACAAAACATCGTACGACCCAACGGTTTATAAAAACTACAGCTATGAAAATTCTGTTAAATGGGCAAAGAACGAGATTAAGAATAAGACCGAAAAGCAGTTAGAGGAATATAATGGGGCATATTACTTCTTCCTATGCCATCCTCAGGCCGGTGCCAGCTATCGCTTCGCGCTTGATCCCCAGAAGCCCCTGTACAAGCAATTCCATGAGATGGAGCCTTATGGTCAGCCGAATGCCGACTGCACCAATCCCGACTCGCTGACTAACTTCATCAACTGGGCGACTAAAAACTATCCCGCCAAGAAGTACATCCTCATGCTGGCCGACCACGGCGGCGGCTATCTGCCCGATGCCGATGTGGCCGAAGCAGCCAGCAGTCCACAGCGCCGCGGACTGATTTTCGATGACGGCTATCAGGTCAATGGCCAAGACAAGTGTTTCTCTGCCAAGAGTTTCGCACGTGGTGTCAGGAGTGCCAATGTACGCATGGACGGCATTGTGCTCTACCTCTGTCTGATGAACAACATGGAGTTCATGTATGACGTCAAGGACGTGACCGACTATATTGCCAGCTCCACCTACGTCATGTGGGCTGCCGGTGGTGCCTTTGGAAGCCTTGTCGACAACTTGGCTGAAGGTAAGGATACCAAGACAGCACTCTCCAACTTCGTCGACGCCACAGTGGACAGCTGGGATGCTGCATTCTACAATCCCGAAAATCCTGAAGATCCCGCTTACTATGACCTGACACTGACTGAAACCAAGCGTCTCGACGACTTGGCTCCCGTACTGAAAGAGTTCACCGACCGTCTGGTCAACACCTATCAGAACGGCACAGCCGAACAGCGCGCAGCCATCGACGAGTGTACCAGGAATGCCGTGAAGGTGAATAACACTGAGCCTTTCTACGACATGGCGAAATATATGAAGAGCCTCTTCACGGTGCTGCCTGAAGTCTACGACCAAGACTTCTACAATCGCGCCAAGACGACATTCAACGCCTGTATTGCCCATCAGCGCTATGCCAAATATCTGACCAACCACAACTATCAGGTGGACTACAGCATGATGCTTGCTGTGAAGGGCAACTATGTACGATACGGTTACACTTCAGATGAATACGGCAGGGACAAGGACCTGGCGATAGCACTTGCTTATTACACCGACGGAACCAAAGAAAAATACAAATACGTTGGTGGTAGCGGCGATGACAGCAGCGATGGCAGTCTCGACCACTATGAGCTTCTGGAAAAGGGCACATGGGGCAACACCTTTGCCGATACCTACCAGATGACTACCTTCGACAAGTTGATAGGCTGGAGCCGCTGGCTGCTCCTCAATCAGGCTGCGCCTCCCGCATGGAGCCCCTCGTCGTTCTTCTTTAAATTGCCCCTTGATGACATGTCGGAGATACCAGTAATCTAACAAACATATTAATTATTTTAGACAAAAAGACAAAATGAAAAAGATTTTATCAGCCGTCCTTTGTTGCGCAATGACAATGTTGGTGCTGACATCGTGCACCAGCGACAATGAAGACAATCCCTCTGGTGACCCTACACACGACAAGGCCATCATAGGCAACTGGTATGCCAACACGACTAACAAGACATTTCCGCTCTGGAACTATGGTCCTGCGTGGAATAAGATGACATTCAATGCCGATGGTACGGGTTCCTTCGATACGTTCTATATGCTGGAAGGACAAGCCATTGCACGCGACAACCAGACATTTACCTATACCACCACCTCTGACGGTCATCTCACGATGGTCATGGAAGACGGCAATTTCGACTATACCTACCAACTGTCTGGCGGTCAGCTGACGTTGGCCTACGACGACAATTCGGTTATCTACGATAAGGCCGATGCCGACATGACGGCGAAGTTCGACGAGTGGAGCCAACAGGAACTGATCCAGGTGCCAAATGCTGCCCGCTATACCGTCTTCGTCTATGGCAATGCCGGCGGTAAGATGGACAACGTCATTGAGCAAGACTTATGGAAGGCAGTCAGGCCCTACCTGAAGGACTCGACCAAAGTGCGCGTGGCTGTCCTCTACAAGTATGGCCAAAATACCAGTGGCCAGATGACTGATGATGGCGATGTGGTGTGGTTCGAACTGAACAGCGAGACCGATCTTGACCGCTTGCACGAGGGGGGCCTGAACGCGCTCGGTATGCACACCGAGGCCATCGCCACCAAGCTCTACGATCCCAACACCATCCACCAGTTCATCGAGTTCAGCAGCCTCTTCTGCCCCGCCGAGGAATACATCTTCACCGTCTGGGGACATGGCAACGGCTTCGAGCCCACAGTTGACATCCCTGGCAAGTACCACGAGAATACCGATGCCACACGCGGCGTCATCGGTGACGAGTGGAACGGCGGCGAGAAACTGGACATGTACGAACTCTCACAGGCTATCAAGGCCACGGGCCGCGCCCCGCTGAAGGGCATCTTCTTCCACAACTGTCTGATGGGCAATATGGAGTCGCTCACCGAACTACGCGACGTGGCAGAGTACATCGCCTGCTCTGCCCACTTGCTCAATAGCGACTACTCTATACTACCAGCCTTCATCAGAGGACTCATCGAGAAGGACAATGTGGAAGATGCCTTCGCATACATGCTCAACGAAGTCACTCCCGCCTGGCAGGAATGTTACAGCCATGACGAGGGGAAGGCTGTCAATGGCGACTTCAAACTGTTGCGTACCAGCGAACTGGACGGTATCATCGACGTCACTCGCCGGTTGGCTGACCGTCTTGTCGCCCTCTATCCCACACAGAAAGAGAACATCGACCTTGCCACCAAGGAAGTTTATCGCTTCATATCGCTCTACGACGATGTCAACTTGGCATGGGCTAATCCTTTCTTCGACCTCCAGGACTATGCTGACAAGCTAGCTACCCACACTGGCGACGGCGTACTGAAGACGATTGCACAGGATATGAAGACGGCCTTCGACCGAGCCATCCTCCAGCGTGCCGACATCAGCTGGAGCGTACAGCACCTCGACCACTACAGTCTCAGCGTCTGTCTCTATCACCAGCTCTTCTGGGACATTGACATGATAAGCAAGGGTAACCCCTGGAATTGGAAAGTCAACATCGGCGAAGGCTATGAGCAGTGTACCTTTCACAAACTGACTGGCTGGGGCAATTTCCTCCGCATCAATACGGGGCTGCCTTGGGGCAATCCTACCAGCGGTGGCGGCGGGGCGATAGATGTCTATGGCATGTCGTCCTCAGATTCTCGCAAGGTAGCAAGGAAATAAAAAATTCCCATTTCATCGGTAAAAGTAAGCCTGGCAATTTCTGTCAGACTTACTTTTTCTCGTTTTGAGACTCCTTTTTCCTAACATGTGACTGCTGTTTCTCGGAGTAGCCTTTTTTAGTTAAATCAGTTAAAAAAATCATATTTTAGTGTATAAAAATTCGGGGTATGCAGTATTTTTTCTACTTTTGCGGCATCATTACAAATGATTATGAGGAATAAAACGGAAAAGAATAAAGTAAGACTGATACGGGCTTTAGTGCTCTGTCTGCTCTTAATTTGGCCGCTGGGCATGAGTGCTCAACGGCTGTTGACACTGGACAGTTGCAGGGCTATGGCACTGCGCAACAACAAGCAGATGAGTGTGTCGAAGACCAAACAGGATGTTGCTGCCAATCTGCGCAAGTCGGCACGGGCGAAATACCTGCCACATGTCAATGCATTAGGCGGCTATGTATGGACCAGCAAAGAGATATCAATACTGAACGATGATCAGAAGGCGGCACTCAGCAACTTAGGCACCAATGCCGCTACGGGCCTGCAGACATCTGTAGCGCCTTACGCCTCGATACTGCCTGCGCCATTGCAGACGAAGCTGGCTGGTGACTTAGGGGCACTGGCTGGCACGCTCGACCAGTTTGGCATGGGTGTCGTCGATGCTTTTCGCACCGACACGCGCAACATGTTTGCCGGTGCCGTCATGTTTACCCAGCCGGTATTCATGGGTGGTGCCATCATCGCCATGAACAAGATGGCTGACATCAACGAGGAATTAGCAGCCAACTCTCTGGAGGCTAAACGCCAGAGTACACTGTTCAGCATCGACCAGGCCTACTGGCAGGTTGTGTCGCTACGCCATAAGGAGAAGCTGGCACAAAGTTTTGTGGAGCTGGTGAAGAAACTGGACAACGATGTGCAGAAAATGCTGGATGAAGGCGTGGCCACCAGAAGCGACCGGCTGAACGTCAGCGTGAAGGTCAACGAGGCTGAGATGGCACTCATGAAGGTTACCAACGGTCTGGTACTGTCGAAGATGCTGCTCTGCGAGCTTTGCGGACTACCCATCAACGAACAGGTGAAACTGGCTGACGAAGACAGGGAAGAGCTCATTGAAGACCGTGAAAGGCTGGCTACCGCCGACGTCACTTTTGCGACGCAGAACCGTCCTGAACTGAAGATGCTGCAGAATACCGTCGATTTGGCCCATCAAGCCACCAACCTGCTGAAAGCGGGCAATCTGCCGAAGGTACTCCTGACGGGCGGCTATGCCGTAAGCAATCCCAACACGTTCAACGGCTTCGAGAAGAAGTTTGCCGGTTTCTGGAATGTGGGCGTCATGGTCCATGTGCCCATCTGGAACTGGGGTGACGTACGCTATAAGGTACGGGCTGCCAAGGGAGCTGCCACCATTGCCAGTCTGGAATTGGACGATGCCCGCGAGATGATAGAACTACAGGTCAACCAGAAGGCTTTCCTCGTCAACGAGTCGAACAAGAAGCTGGCCATGGCTCAGTCGAACATTGCACATGCCGAAGAGAACCTGCGTACTGCCAATCTCGGTTTTAAGGAGGGGGTCATCTCCTCGACCACCGTCATTGAAGCTCAGACAGCTTGGTTGCAGGCCATGTCACAAAAGATCGACGCTGAAATCGAAGTCAAGCTCAGTCAGGTAGAACTGCAAAAGGCACTGGGTACGCTTGAGTAATGAGGGATTGAGAAATTGAGAAGGTGAGAAATTAAAATATCAACTATTTATGAAAAAAATATTATTATCAATGGCAATGATGGCCAGTATCACAGCAAGTTATGCACAGAAAGCACTTGTACTTTATTATTCAGAAACGGGAAGCACCAAGACGGTAGCAGAGGAGTTGCAGAAGCAGCTCGGTGCCGACATCGAATCGATTGAGGCTACCAAGCCTTACTCTGGCAACTTCCAGGAAACCATGCAGCGTGGACAGCGTGAGATGCAGAGTGGCCAGTGGCCCGAATTGAAGGCCCTGAAGTCGAACCTTTCCAAGTACGACGTCATCTTCCTGGGCTACCCCATCTGGTTTGGCACGTATGCCAACCCCATCCAGACTCTGGTAAAGAACAACGATTTCGCAGGCAAGACCATCGTACCATTCTGCACCTTCGGCAGTGGTGGACTGAACACGTCAAGCGATGCCCTGAAGAAGGCCCTGCCCAAAGCTAAGATTCAGAAAGGCTATGGCGTGCGTACCGCTCGTGTGGCCTCAGCCAGCAAAGAACTCGACCGATTCCTGAAAGAGAACGGCTATAAAAAAGGGACTGTCAAGAAACTGCCCGAGTATTCTGCGCAGAAACCTGTGACAGAGGCCGAAAAAGCTATCTTCGACGCTGCTTGCTCCAGCTATCAGTTCCCACTCGGCACCCCATCGACAGTAGGTAAGCGCACCACTGACGATAGTACCGACTACAAATATACGGTCAAAAGTCGCGGCTTCGATGGCTCAGAGTCCACCTCTACCATCTACGTCACCGTTGGCAAGCAGTCTGGTGCCAAACCAGAATTCACCGAGGTCGTACGCTAAAAACCGTGTCATCAAAGGAAAATTGATATTAATACAATAAAGTAACGAAGATTATGAAGAAACTATTTTATCCCCTGCTCATTGTCTTTGCCGTCATCCTCACTGGCTGTAACAAAGATAATGCAGTTAATCCGGTTTTACCGCCTCAATTTACGCTGTGGAACAATTGCGAAGCCCTTACTGCCCTGCAAGAATTTGTGACAGACGTGACGGACCCCAACTCCCCGAACTTCATCAAGGAGGAAGACCGTATTGCCACGTTTGACATGGACGGTACCTTCGTCGGCGAACTCTACCCTACCTATTTTGAATACAACATGCTGGAATATCGTGCGCTGGATGATCCTACCTATAAGGACAAAGCCCCCGAAGATGTCAAGGAGGCTGCCCAGAACATCAGAGACTTTGTCAGGGAAGGCAAAAAACTGCCTGACGCTTTCGACATGAAGCATGCCTACGCGGCTGCCAAGGCGTATGCCGGCATGACTGTAGCCGAGTTTGATGCCTACGTCAAGGCGTATGCCGCCAAGCCTGCCAACGGTTTCAAGGGAATGACCTATGGTCAGAGCCACTATAAGCCTATGCTGGAGGTATTCAACTATCTAAAGGAAAATGGTTTTACGTTCTATGTCGTGTCTGGTTCCGACAGATTCATCTGCCGCGCATTGGTTGAATCTATCGGCATTGAACCAAACCGCGTGATAGGCATGGACGTGAAGTACCGTTCCAGCAACCAATCGAGCAACGAGGCAAGCGTCAATCACATGATGACTCAAGATGAAGATCTCGTCCGCACAGATGAGCTCATCATCAAGAACCTGAAAACCAACAAGGTGCTGCAAATCAGTCAGGAGATTGGCAAGGTACCCGTCCTGTCGTTTGGTAATAGCAGTGGCGACTGTGCCATGCATAACTATTGTCTGAGTAACAACAAGTACCGCTCAGCAGCCTTCATGCTCATCGCCGATGACGACGTCAGAGACCATGCCAACAGAGAGAAAGCCCTCAACCTGGGTCAGCAGTGGCGCAAGGCAGGCTATTATGTCATCTCGATGCGCGACGACTTCAAGACCATCTACGGTGACGGCGTAGAAAAAACAGATTTTACATTCTAAGGTATTTATTACCTCCTTATACCGCTACATCGCGCTGCCGCCAGAAACGGTAGGTGATATCCTCGAAATCGCCATCCATCGTACGACGATAGAGACGTTGGTTGGTGGTGGCCGATTTCAAGGGGCCAAGGTGGCGAATGTACGGACCTATCTTAATATAATCAAAGTCCTGCTTGTTGACGGTAGGTGGCACGCGCAGACGTCCACTGTACCATGCCACATGGAACTGTGGATGGTACTCGTGGATGTACTGAGCCAACTGGTTGACGGTTTTCGGATCGGCGTCGCCACCCATGAATGCGATACAAGTAATGTCAGTTCCATATTGGCTGACAAAGTCATCGATAGCATCGGTCGTCAAGGGCATTCCGATATCGTCCCACAGATAATGGCTGTGACAACCCGGGCAGTGACACGGGCAATTTGAAATATTAATCGCCAGTGTCACTTCGTCGGGTATCTCCTGAAAAACAACCCCTGTATTAACGTATTTCAACATGTTCTTATCTCATTTTCTTCATTTCTCCGCATGTGCATAGAAACGACGTGCGGCTTCTTCCTGACGAGGCTGCGAGAAATTCGAGACACGCTTCAGATAGCCGATGATGCGCGTCATGTAGTCGACATTCTTTGAGTGGCAGTGTGGGCACTCCTTCAGATAACGCTTGTCGATATGACCGCAGTCATTGCACACGGTATTGGGAATGTTGAATGTAAAGTAATTGCAACCCTCCTGGGCAGCGACCTTCAGCAGGTGCAGATACTGCTGCTTGGACAGATGCTCGTCCAGATTCATGTGAAGGGCGGAGCCGCCAGTGAGGTGCTCGATATAGGGACGTCCGTGCAACTTGAACTTGTCGATCACACTGAGCGAGTCGTCCTCAACAACGTAGAAGTATGAGTTGTAGCAGTCGCGTGGTACGAAGTAACCGTCCTCACGGTCCCACTTGGCATGCTTCACACCGACGTTTTCGGCAGGAATCATCTCGCAGTTGAACATAACCTCCTTCGAACGGTACTTCTTGTTATACTTCTCAATGAGTCCGAGAATGCCCTGCACGAACTTCTGATAGTCGTCGTTAGGCGTAATCTTCAAGCCCATAAACTCGGCAGCCTCTACCAGACCATTGATACCGATGGTCAGATACTGGCGGTTGATATTGATGTAGCCAGCATCGAACAGAGGCAGCATGCCATGAGCCTGCAACTCCTTCAGGTTCTCGTTGTAAGCCATCTGCACCTTATGGCACAGGTCGATTATGCCACCCAGATACTCCAGATAGTCCATCTTGTGATTGACGGCATACTGGATGCAGCGGTTCAGATTGATGGTCAGCACAGACTTCGAACCAGTAGAGACGCCACCAGCACCGAGGGTATAGCTGAAGCCATTGTCGGTAATCTCATTGCGCAGACGGCAGCAAGACGACAGGGAGTCGGCATTGTCGCTCATATAGGTGAAGAACGAGTGACCCTCGGCATACATCTCAGCCGTGAATTCGCCCCACTCCTTGTCCTTACACTCACCATTCTCGTCAACGAGCAATGCCATCGTCTCAACAGGGAAGGTCAACAGTGTCTTGGTACGCTCCTGGTTGAACCACTTCATAAAACGCTTCTGCAACCAAGAGAGACCATCCCAATCGGGCTGAGAGCCATCGGGGAAATAGAACTCACCGAAGATGCTCTGGAAATAGTACTTGTCGTAGTAGGCTACATTCCAGAACACAGCCTGGTAGTTACGGGCACCCGTAGGCTGGTTGAGGGTATAGACAATCTGCTCGAAGTAGTCGGTAATGACCTTGTCAATGGTGCGTTTCTTCAACGAGAGGTCAGCCTGCTGGTCGGGATGTTGCCAGTAGTCCTTACCATATTCCTTGCCAATGAAATAGTTCATATACATCAGGAACTCAGGCGTGGCACAGGCACCAGACAACATGGAGCTGACCATGAACACCATGTTGACGAAGCCGCCGGCAAACGACTTCAAGTTTGTGGGGGCAGTAGAGTTGCCGCCAATGGCCGTCGTACCATTAATAAGCCAAGGATACATCGTGATAGAGGCACAGTAGTTGGCCAGCGATGTCTCGTCGTTCTTATATATAAAGTGGTGGGTCAGCTTGTCAATGTACTCGTTAGCCAACTCCTTGCCGTACATCTTCTTAATGCGGTCCACCAGCAGACGACGGTTCAGGCGGATAAAGTTCGACTTGGGAAGCTCGCCAATCAGTGTGGCAATGTTCTTGTGTTCCACATTGGCATTAGCGTCGTACTTCGAACCCGTAGCAGCGTTGACGGATTCGGTGTACTCAGAGAGGAACATCATCTTCTCCAGTGTGTCACGGTCTTCAGAGTGTTCCTGACGATACAGGATGAACGACTTGGCCACCTTGTAGAAACCTTCGCGCATCAGCGCCTCTTCCACCTGGTTCTGAATGTCTTCCACCTTGATGTCGTCGTGCATGTCCAGATGACTCAGAATCTTCGAGACCGTTCCGAGGTCAGCCGGTTCGTCAACACTCTCGAATGCCTTCACTATGGCATTCATGATTTTGTCTAAAGAGAAGCGATCCTTGGTACCGTCACGCTTCGTAATGGTAAAATTTTTAATTTCCATTGTATGTATTTCTCTATCTATTATTGGTTTTAATTAAGCTTTCTCGTTTGACTAAGGTTACCTTTGGCAACCACCCTATCGCGCGGCCAATCAAGCAAACTTGATGGCGTTCGTCTTTCGGGAAGGTTTTCCGTTTTGGACAACTTTTCGTCTTCGGATTTCCAAAAAGTTTTCCGTTTTGGAAAATCCGATTCGGTTGCAAAGGTACGAATAATAACTAAAATATCCTACAGTTTTCGACGAGATTTTTTGCAAAAAATAGTTAATGAAAGGCAATTCGTCGATAGTGATTACTAAACCTAAGCTCGTACGTCTTTAATATATAAGCAGATAACGATAAACTATTAAAGTGTATATGAACAACAGCAAGTATCACGGCGTGGTGGTGCCAATGGTCACCCCCGTCACTCAGGACGGACGACTCGACGTGGAGGCCATTAAGAGAATCATCAACTTCTTTGCAGACAATAAGGTATCGCCTCTGCTCATGGGAACCACGGGTGAAGGCAATAGTGTCAGTCAGGCAGATGGACAGCTGTTCGTTGACACAGCGGTAAAGGCCGCCAACGAACGTATCTTGATTTATGCCGGCCTCACAGGCAACTGCTTTGCCGAGCAGGTACAGCAAGCCGAGATCTACTCAGCCTTGGGAGCCGACGTCATTGTAGCCACGCTGCCTACCTATTATGCGCTGACCCCAGAGCAGATGTACGAATACTACAAAACGCTGGCCGACTGCATCACAGGACCGCTGATGCTCTATAATATTCTGGCCACGACACACATGAGTATTCCCGTAGATGTCATCCGCCGACTGGCCGACCATCCGAATATCGTTGGGTTGAAGGACTCAGAGCGTGACTTGGAGCGTATGGCACAGTGTATCGAGATTGCCCAGGGACGCGACGACTTCGCCTACTTCTGCGGTTGGGCTGCACAATCGGCACACTCATTGGAACTGGGTGGTAACGGCATCGTACCCTCGACGGGTAACTTCGTGCCAGAAATGTTCCAGCAACTCTTCGACGCTGCCGTGGCTGGCGATATGGCTACTGCCAACCGTTTGCAGGATGAAACCAACGAGATTGCCAAAATCTACCAAAAGGATCGCACGCTTGGTCAAAGTCTGGCGGCCCTGAAAGTGATGATGCAGACCAAGGGTCTCTGCGAACCGTGGATGCTCATGCCACTGACTCGCCTTTCCGCCAATGAAGAACAAACTATAATAGATAAGGTAAATGCATTGGGTTGACTATATCATCGTACTGCTGTCCATTTTGGCAGCTATCGGCACAGGCGTCTATTTTGCCCATAAGCAGAAGGACACCTCACAGTACTTTGCAGGCGGTGGCAAGATTCCTGCATGGGCTGTGGGCATCTCCATCTTTGCCACACTGATTTCGAGCGTCACGTTTCTCGCCTACCCCGGCGCTGCGTATGCCGACAACTGGATATTACTGGTACAGGGCCTCATGGTACCCATCGTGCTGGTAGCCCTCATTGGCGTCATTGTACCGCTGTTCCGTAAAGTCATACGTTTGTCGACCTACGAATACTTCGAGCGTCGCTTTGGACTGTTTGCCCGTTTGTACTCATCGTTTGCCTTTACGTTAGGGCACTTCTCGAAGGCAGGCACCGTCTTCTTCCTCGTCTCAATGGCCTTGGCCACCTTCCTAAATATCAATATCTATACCATTGTACTGGTGTTGGGCATTACCATCATTATCTTGACACTGTTTGGTGGTATGGAGGCCATCGTCTGGATGGACGTGGCACAGGGTTTCCTGCTTATCGGCGGTGGCATCATCTGTATCGGCATCCTACTGTTTGGCATCGAGGGTGGACCTACCGAGACCTTCCGTATTGCCTCGGAATACAACAAGATCGACTTCGGACCCTACGACTGGAGTCTGTCGAAGTTATGCTTCCTCGTGATGGTGCTCAACGGCATCTTCTATGCCTTGCAGAAGTATGGCACCGATCAGACTATCGTACAGCGCTATCTGGCAGCAAAGAACGACCACGAGGCCAAGAAGGCGGCATACATCGGTGTACTGATGTCTGTACCCATCTGGGCCCTGTTTATGTTCATCGGTACAGCACTCTTTGCCTATTACCATGCGCAGGGTGCTCCCCTCTTGCCCGAGGGCATCAAATCTGACGAAATATTCCCCTACTTTATCGCCCATGAACTGCCCGTCGGCATTCGCGGCCTTATCATTGCCGCCCTTGCCGCAGCCGCTATCTCGTCACTCGACTCTGACCTGAACTGTCTATCGGCTATTGCCGTACAGGACTACTACAAACGTTTCCGCAAGGATGCCACAGACCAACAGCAGCTACGATTTGGCAAATGGATGGTCGTGGTTTCGGGTGCAGGTGCCATCGGTGTGGCCAGCCTATATATTTTCTGGGGTGGAGAGGGCGTGTTGGGTGCACTGTTCTCCCTTTATGCTATCTTCTCGGCAGGTATCGTAGGCATCTTTATCCTCGGACTGTTCAGTCGTCGGGCCAACAAGCAAGGTCTGTATATCGGTATTGCTGCAGCTGTGCTGTTTACGGCCTATGCCGTGCTGACGTCAACGAAGGTGGACATGGACGGCGACGGCGTGAAGCAGACACTACTCGACCTGGGTGACTGGAACTTCAGTCATCATAAATATATGTTAGGCGTGTATAGCCATCTCATCGTTCTTGTTGTTGGCTATGTAGCCAGCTATTGTTTCAAGACACCGCTGGCCGACAAGGAACTCACGATTTGGGGCTATTTGGAAGATAAGGAGACACAACGCGCTGCTTCCTAAAGAACAAAGGCGATATTCTTAAGACATCCATCAGATAGCCAATAGCCAAACTGCCACTGATGCAGACCACGAGCGAGGCTATCAGGAACAGTATGCCCGTTTTGTCAAACGCCAAATAAGGCACCAGCTGTTTGCATAGAATCGTGAATATCGGCGAGAAGACGTAGAGCAACAGGCTATTTCTGCCCAAGAAACCCATGACGTTTAAGACCGTCCGGTGGGAATATCTGAATAAGAAAAGGCAACCACTGATGACGAGATAGACGATGAAGAGTCCTCCCAACGTTGCCGTACTCAGATATGCTGGTTCACAGATGAGCAGCGCAAAAGCCAGTATGGCGAATGCTGACGGAAGGAAAAAACGCGTGAACGCCGTCTGACTTTGGCGCAGGACAGCCCCTATCAGGAAATACATAGCCAACGGAAACGAGAGGATGCCCAACACATAAGAGCAGAAATAGTAGACAAGTCCCATCAGTATCATGCGTGAGATGATGGGGATAGTCGTCCCTACGACCAAACGATAGGTCAAGCCACAGAGTATCAGCGTTTGCAGATACCAGTAAGGCCCTAAGGGATGGAGCAGCAGCTTGTCGAAGAAAACACCAGCGGTCAGATGATCGATATGTTCATTGATAGGCAACAACGAGGCCATGACGGTATAGCTACTCTCCATGACCAGATAGGGTATGACCAGTCCGACTATTGTGAGCATAAAAGCACCCCACTTCTTACTGATGTTCATCAGATAGCCCGAAATAACCAGGAATACTGGCATGTGGAAGGTATATACCACTTGCTTGGCATAGGGATAGAGATGCTCGAAATACACCAAGTGGAAGGTAATGACCAGAATGATCATCACACCCTTCAAATAATCCAGTTCCTTTATACGCATATTCTTTGAATGAGATAAAGTTGGTGCAAAGTTACGAATAAGGCGGCAAACAGCCAAATTTTGGCTGGAAAAGTTAATGGGTAAGGATGACATTACACGCGCGTATCCGTCTATTATTTATAACAAAACAACAAGATATGAAAGCAATCACATTATTGCAGCCACAGAAGATCGTATTCGGTACGGGCTGCATCGAGACATTCACAGAAGACTACAAGAAGATGGGCTTGCAGCGCCTGATGGTGCTGACGGCACCCCCTATCCTACCCTTCATTGAAGAGCCATTGGTAAACCTCAAGGCGGCAGGTGTCAGCATAGAAATATTCCAGAATATCCTGGCTGAGCCTACCGTCAACGACTTCAAGAAGATTCTGGAGGTAGCCCGACAGTTCAAGGCCGACAGCGTGGTGGGTATCGGAGGTGGCAGCGTGCTCGACGTGACGAAACTCGTGGCAAACCTCACCCACAATCCCTCTCCGATTGGCGAGGGGAGTGACATGTTCCAGCCAGGATTTATCAAGAAACGCGGCCTGTGGTTTGCCTGTCTGCCCACGACGGCGGGAACGGGCAGCGAGGTGTCGCCTAATGCCATCCTGCTGGACGAGCGCGACCACCTGAAAAAAGGCATTGTATCGCCCTACCTCATTGCCGATGCCGCTTACGTGGACCCCAAACTGACGTGGACAGTACCCTCAAAAGTGACTGCCGATACGGGTATGGACGCCCTGACACACTGTATCGAAGCCTACACCAACAAGTTCGCACATCCCTCTGTCGATATCTACGCCCTGCAAGGCATTCGTCTGATTGCTGCCAATCTGGAGCGTGCCGTGAAGGATGGCAAGGATGTGGAAGCACGCGAGGCACTGGCCTTTGGCTCACTGTATGGCGGACTGTGTTTAGGCCCTGTGAATACGGCCGCTGTCCATGCGCTGAGCTACCCACTCGGTGGCGAGTTCCACATTCCCCACGGTCTGTCGAATGCCATCCTGCTTCCCAGTGTTTTGAAGTTCAATATGCCTGCCAATATCAAGCGGCACGCAGATGTAGCGATTGCCTTAGGGTGTGAACCAGGAACTAACGACGAAGAGACGGCCCTGCGTGGTGTTGAGTTCATCTATCGCTTGGCTGAAGCCGTGGGTATTCCCAAGAAACTGACCGATCTGGGCATCCCCCAGACAGCTGTACCAGGTATGGCTAAAGCTGCTATGCAGGTACAGCGCCTGCTGAAGAACAATCCAAGAGAAGTAACAGAACAAGACGCAAGAAATATTTATAATTCCCTATACTAATGAATAACGTAACACCATCTCCCCTCCTGCACGGGAGGGGCCGGGGGTGGGTCTCTCCCATATTGGCCATCACGATGGGCGACCCCGCAGGCATAGGTCCTGAGATTACCGTTCGCGCCCTAAACCGCAAAGAGACTTACGAGAAGTGTCGCCCCGTTGTTACTGGCGACGCTGCCATTATGCAAGAGGCCGTCAAACTGTTGGGCTTCGACCTGCAAGTGAATGCCATCAGCCATGTGAAAGATGCCAAGTTCAAGTACGGCACCATCGACGTCATCGACTTGAAGTGTGTCGACCTCGCCACCTTCGAGTTCGGCAAGGTGCAGGCCCAATGCGGCAATGCCGCCTTCCAATATATCAAGAAAGCCATTGAGTTAGCGATGGCTAATGAGGTGGATGGCACCGTGACAGCTCCACTGAACAAAGAGGCACTGAACTTAGCGGGCCATCACTACGACGGACATACAGAGATTTACGCCACGTTTACGAATACAAAGAAATATGCCATGATGCTGGCTGACGAGAACATCCGCGTCATCCACGTCTCGACCCATGTGCCTTTGCGCAAGGCTTGCGACCTGGTAAAGAAGGCCCGCGTCATTGAGTGCGTAGAACTCATTGACGATGCCTGCCGTCAGTTTGGCATTGAGAAGCCCCACATTGGTGTGGCCGGCCTCAACCCCCATAGCAGCGAGAATGGCATGTTCGGCTATGAGGAGGCCGAGGAGATTATCCCCGCCATTGAGGAATTGCGCCAGCGTGGTTTCGACGTCGACGGCCCCGTGCCCCCCGACAGCATCTTCGCCAAGGCTAAATGCGGCCAGTTCGACGGATGTGTGGCCATGTACCACGACCAGGGGCACATCCCCCTAAAGGTCTGCGCTTTCAACTGGAACAAGGAAACGGGCAAGATGGATTCAGCCAGTGGTGTGAACATCACGCTGGGCCTGCCCATCATCCGCGTCTCTGTGGATCACGGCACCGCTTTCGATGTGGCCGGCAAAGGCATTGCTAACGATTCAGCTATGACGCTGTCGATAGACTATGCCACACGCATGGCCATCTATCGGAAAAGGAAGATGTAAGAAGGAAGAGGGATGATAGTCATTGCTGACGACATCACAGGTGCTGCAGAGATAGCAGGTATCGCCTTCTCGAAGGGACAGGAGGTGCGCCTGCTTTGCAGTCATTCTGTAAACTGCGACAGTGTCGCAGTAAACGGGATAACCGTGATTGCCACCGACACCCGTTCCATGTCGGAGGCTGAGGCCGTTGCAGAAACTCGCCATCTAGTACGCCCCCTCTTTTTGGAGGGGGATGGGGGGAGGCTCCTCTTCAAAAAGACCGACTCTGCCCTACGTGGTCACGTAGTAGCAGAGCTTACAGCACTAATGGAATCCACGGGCTATCAAAGGGCCGTCTATCTGCCAGCCAATCCCACCAAGGGACGTGTCATCAAGAATGGCTTATATTATATAAATAAGGTACCCATACACGAGACGGCTTTCAGCTATGACCCAGAATTCCCTGCCAAGACCTCCGTGCTGAAGGAACGTTTCCCTGATGCAGAGGCCAACGGCATCATCATGCCCGACGCTGAAAGCATGGACGACATCCGAAACATCATCGGCTTATATAACGATGGAAAGACGCTCTTTGCCGGTGCAGCCGACCTGTTTTCTGCCTTATTGGAAATGACTCCTAATGACACCCCTCACCCATCATCCATCATCCATCATCCATCATCCATCATCCATCATCCATCATCCATCATCCTTTGCGGCTCTACCCAGAGCAAGCCCCTGGACTGGGACATTCCCATTGCCCCTATGCCTCGCGACATATATGACGGCAACGAAGACATCAGCCTATGGGACACCAGTGCATATAAAGAAAAACACAGTCTCATCCTGACGATGCCTTATACCCATCGCACAGGCAAGGCTGCTGCCGTCCACCTGCGCACCATGATGGCCCGGAAGGCCAAGGAACTCATTACCTACCACCGTCCTGACCACCTGATTATCGAAGGTGGTGCCACCGCTTGGGCCACCTTACAGACCCTTGGCTGGTCACAATTTCAGATAGTCAACCAGATTGCTCCCGGCGTGGTTCAGATGCGTGCTGAAAACGGAACATACATCACCCTCAAGCCTGGCAGCTACCCGTGGGGGCGAAAGGTATAAAATAATAGCGCAACAGGATAAATAAAGTTAAAAGACTGGCAGGGCACTTGTTTTATACAAAGAACAAACATTTTATTCTATCGTCTTATACAGTGTCTGTCCATTATAGCGATGCGCCAGCACGTCGAGGATTTCCTCTTCTGTCGACAGGTTGAAGTCGCCCGGGATGGTATTCTTCAGCGATGCGGCAGCCAACGAGTAGTCGAGCTGACGCTGATGGTCGCCCGGGAAGAGGCTGATGGCATGCAGGAAACCACCCATGAAGGCATCGCCCACACCCACAGGATCGACCACGTCAGGAATGTCCACAACGGGTGCCTCTAAAAGCTGGCCGTCAGTGAAGAGTAGGGCCGTCAGCGTGTGGTGGTTGGAATCGACGATGTTACGCATACCCATCAGCCACTGGCGACAGCGCGGATATTGGGCATGCAGTTCGTCGAACCACTCACGATATTCGGGAATCTGCATCTTGAAGTTCGAGTCGGTAGCCGTGAAAGGTGGCTGTGGATGCTGGGAAATCCACTCGAACTCGATGGCGTCGCCAAACATCATGTCGCAACGGCGAAGCATGCGGCGCAACGTCTCGCGCGGATCGGCACCATACTTCCACAGGTTCTTGCGGTAGTTGATATCGAACGAGATGGTGATACCCATTTCCTCAGCGATGTCAAGGGCCTCAAAGGTGGCATCGGCAGCCTGCTGTGAGATGGCAGCCGTGATGCCAGACACCTGGAAGATGTCGGCATCCTTCAGGACAGTGCGCCAGTCAATCATGCCGGGTGCCAGGTCGTAGTAGGCCGAGTGGTCACGGTCGTACACCACCTTAGCGGCTCGCATCCCGGCTGCTGGTTCAAAATAGTAGGTGCCAATGCGCTTGCCGCCATAGATGATACGGCTGATATCGACGCCCATCTGTGCCATACACTGGGCACCCGCATGTCCTACAGGTGTATCCGGCAGGCGAGTGATATAGGTCACTTCCTCCCCTTGTGTGGCCAGTGATACAGCTACATTAGCCTCACTACCACCATACTTGCTGGTAAACATATCACCCTGTGTCAGACGGAGCTGACCGGGTTTTGAGAATCGGAGCAACAGTTCTCCGAATGTTACAATCTTTTGCCTTTTCATCGTCAGTCTAGTTTTGTCTTCCTTCTTACTTCTTACCTCTTACTTCTTACCTCTTACTTCTTACTTAAAATAGTACAGGAAGGCGGCAATACCTTCCAGGGCAGGCTTGCGCTGACCTTCAATCTCGATAGCGAACTTGATTTCAGCCTTACAGATGCCACGCAGATTCTGGATGCTATGCAGTTTGGTCACCAGACGAACCCTTGACCCCGTAATGACAGGCTGTCCGAAGCGCATGTCGTTCATACCATAGTTCACCAACATCTTGATATTATTCACCTCGATAATCTGGTCCCACATGTAAGGCAGCAAGCTCAACGTCAGATAACCGTGAGCAATGGTAGACTTGTAAGGGCTCTCTTCCTTGGCACGCGCTACGTCAACATGAATCCACTGATGGTCTAACGTAGCGTCGGCAAAAAGGTTGATACGGTCCTGATCGACCTGAAGCCACTCGCTGGCACCCAACTCCTCGCCCAAGTGGGCAGCAAACTCGTCGTACGAGTTAATCACTAATTTTCCCATGTTCTCTATACATTTTGTTGCTTATGGGGGGCAAAATTACGAAAAAAATGGCAAAGAGCCAAAAGTTCCCTGCCATTTTTTCGGTTAACGTCCACGCTGGTCACGATTACCCCATTTCTTGTCGTAACGGCCTTCGGTGTCTATCTTGCCACCGAACATGTTCAGACGATAGCGGACGTGCAGCATAGCGTACGAGTTGATGCTGTTGTAGCGCGTATCGCTACGACCTGTGGCATTGACCCAGCGTTCGTAGTTGGACTGCTGTTTCAACAGGTCGTAGAAGTTGAGGGCGACAATGAGCGACTTGTTCTTAAGGAAAGGCTTGGAAATCTGACCGTTCCAGATCAGTTCGTTAGTATTCATCGATGCGTCGTTATAGCCTCGACGACTGTGCTCATGAAGATTCATGCTTACCTCGAAGTCCAAAGGCAGACGTACCAGGAACTGGCCACCGTAGTTGAACTGCCATGTATCAAGATCGGCACTGGGCTGTAACTCGTTGCGCGAATGCTGATAGTTCAGTTGTCCGTCAAGCGACACCTCGAGCCAGTTGTTACGATAGCTGGCTGTCAGACGTTCGTTAATATTGGTGGTCTTCGTCGTGTTCTTGGCAGCATCAGCCAGATGCTGTGCCACATAGCTGACGTAATTATTATAACGTATTCTGGTATCGGCACCGACGTTCCAGTGAGCCGCTGAATCGAGGGCGGTATTAAAGGTAAAGCCACCATTCACATTCCAGTTACCATTGATATTCTCAGGTCGTGAGATGCTACCGCCAGTTACCGGATTATATCGCACCATGTTCGATATGCTGTTCCGTATGTGACGGTAGTTGACATAGAAAACGATAGACCGCTTGTACTTCTGGATGTAGTTATTGTAATAGACATTCAGCGAATTGGTGAACTGGGGCTTCAAACCCGGATTACCCTGAGTGATATAGAGGGGATTGGAGTCATCAGTGATGTCGAGCAACTGGGTCATCTCCGGCTGACGGGTATCGCCACGGTAATGTACCCAGATGTTCTGCTGGTCACTGAATTTATAGTGGAAATCGAAGGTTGGCGTGAGATTGGTCACGTTACGGACGGTATCGACATACACCCCACGATAGTCCTGAATGAAGTTCGAATGCTGTGGCTGCACCAAGAATCCCACATTATAATCGTATTCCTCCTGCCAGTGACGCAGGGTCAGACGGATGTTGTGGGTATAGTTCTTGTACTCAGAATAACGGCTGAGGTTACGGTCAAGATAGTCGTCAAGGGGCGAGATACCACCAATCCAGGGATCCCACTCGCGATACTCTGGCACGACAGAGGCAAAGGGGTTGACTGGCATACGACTGAAATCGTAGGTCTGGCGGTCGCTCTTGTTCTGACTGTAACGCATCTCATAGTTGGCCTGAAGGTGAGCACCCTTCCAAAGCGGCTCACTATAGAGGACGCTCAGCACGTAACCCTTGTTATCTGATGGGGTCGTATTGTAGCGGGCCGTAAAGTATGTAGAGTCCTGACCATACTGATTCTTGACACGATGCAGGAACACCTCGTTGTTCGAGACGCTACGGTCCTTATTGTCACCCAAATTACCCTCAACACGTAACGTGATATTACGGCCACGGGGATTCAGACGGCGGTAGAATTGCAACATAGCCCATGTGTTCTTGTTCTCACCATAGGAGAGGTTGGCACTGTTGTTGTGGTTAACCAGATAGGGAGCCAATGGAGCTAATGAATTCAACGGGTCTTCAACATAGAGATATGGGTCGGCATCGAAGGTAGCACTGGCCGACTTACCAGTACCATCATTGGTACCAATGCTGCCGTTGGCACGCAGCAGGATGTTGGTCAGCGTGTCGGGCTTCCACTCCACACGTACATTACCCCACCAGTTGTTGCTACGCGAATAACTCTGAGAGTAACTGTTTGAGAACGTACGACTGGTCTCGCTGTAGAAGTTCTCGCTGGCATTCTCGTTGAGGTTGTCGCCGCCACGGTGGTTCCAACGGACGCTGGCGTCAATCTTCAGCTTATCGCCGTCGTCATAGTTCAGGTTGGTACCCAACATCTTACGCGAGTTCAGACCTCGGCGATTCCACCAACCAGCATTCTCATCCTTATTATTGAAATTGCCCAAGATGACGAAACGCGTCTTGTCCGTAAAACTGCTTCCCATACCACGTGAGGCATAGCGATGCTCTGTACCGGCAGCCAGGTCGAGATTGGTCATAAAGCCACGGTTCATACCCTTCTTGATGGTAAAATCGATGACCGTCTCCTTCTCGCCATCCTCGATACCCGTGATACGTGCCTGATCGCTCTGCTGGTCGTAGAACTTCATGTTCTGGATGATATTGACGGGAATATTTTTCAAGGCCGTTTCCACGTCGCCCAGCATAAATTCCTTACCGTCGAGCAGAATCTTCTTCACGGCCTTGCCGTTAATCGTGATATTACCATCCTCATCGACCTCGGCACCAGGGATGCGCTTGATGAGTTCCTCGATAGGCGACCCCTCGGGTGTACGGTAGGCGTCAGGGTTATAGACCAGTGTGTCCTTCTTGACGATGACCTGTGCAGCACGGCCTGTCACGACAGCTTCTTTCAGCATGACAGACTCGGGCGACATGAGTAGCATACCCATTTCCTGACTTTGGTTACGACGCAGAGTTACCTCACGCTCGATGGACTGGTAGCCCACCGATGAAATCTTCAGCTTGTAAACGCCGTTGGCTGGCGCTTCCACAGAGAAGTTACCACGCAAGTCGGTTACGGTACCACCCACGAATGTTGAATCGCGCTTACGGAACAACTGTACTGTGGCCTGTACCATGGGTTCTTTCAATTCTGCATCATGAACGTTTCCACTAACGGTCAGTCCTTGATCTTCTCCTGATTGGGCCTTGATGCTCATGATTGATAGCATCAAAAAGGCCAGTGTTACTATATTTCTTATTATCATCATGTTATCACTATTCACTTTACACTATTCTTCATCCATCGGATAGCGGACATCCCATTTCCGACGCAACCCATCCATGAGCTGCATGATGTAAAGGGTTTCGTCGAGCGGCATCTCATGAGGCTCCAGAAGTCCGTCCATCAGTGCCTGACGACAAGCCAGGAACTGATACTCATAACCCGTAATCTGCTGTGGCACACGAATGGTCTCGATATAAGTCCTGTCAGGACCGTTCACGGTAATGGTCTGCGGATTATTGATATTGTCTATGATGAGGTTGCCCTCTGTACCGGCAATCACACCGATATTATCGCCCACGCATTGGGCACTCGACTGCAGGTTGCAAAGCATACCGTCTGCCAATACAAGGGTCATCGCATTCGTCAGGTCCATACCTGTATCACTCTTCACACAGGTACCGTCAATGCTGACAATGTCGGCAGGGAAGAACATACGGACGAAGTTCAGTGCATAGACACCGAGGTCGAGCAATGCCCCACCACAGAGGTCGGGACGCATGATACGTTCCTTGTTGCCCATCGAATAGCCCAACGTGGCAGTAACCAGTCTGGGGGTACCGATACGTCCACTGGCTATCAGGTCGCGAATCGTCTTCACTACCGGCTGATAGCGTGTCCAGATAGCCTCCGCCAAAAACACCTCACGTTCCCTGGCAATCTTGATGATTTCCTCCGTCTGTCGGGCGTTGGCCATAAAGGCCTTCTCCACCAGACAGGGTTTGCCTGCCAGCAACGCCTCTTTAGTAACGTCGTAATGGTGGGAATGAGGCGTACCCACATATATTAAATCTACATCGGGGTCGGCAATGAGTTCACTGTATGAGCCGTAGGCCTTTGCGATATTCCATTTCCTGGCAAATGCGTCTGCCTTATCCTGTGAACGGGAACCTACAGCATAGGCTTCACATGCCTTCAATCCGTTCAGTGTGATGGCTGCCTTCTCAGCAATCCATCCTGTACCTATAATACCTACTTTCATTTTATCCATTGAATTGTTGTTTAGCAAGTTCTTGAGCCTCAATGACCTTATCACACCATGCGTCGAATTCCGGATCTTCTACTTGCAGTTCGGGGTGAGACAAGATATGTTCGACGCAACGGCGCACACCTTCGTCAAAGCGGGTGTTAGCCTGGAAACTAGGGACGGCACGCTTTAGCTTCGTACAGTCGAAGCAGACCGTAACGCTCTTGTCGCCCAAGAGATTGCCCTCGAAGTCCCATGTCTTCGGAGCAACAGCGGCCAGGAATTCAGAAGCCACATAGTAAGGCTTCACTGTGACATGGAGTGCATTGGCAACACACTCGTAAATCTGTGTCCATGTCAGTTGCTCGTCACTCATAATCTGGAATGCCTCGCCAATAGCCTTTGGATTGCCAAGCAGACCGATAAAGCCACGGGCAAAGTCCTCATTCCATGTCAGCGTCCACAACGACGAACCATCCCCCTGAATGATGACGGGCTTTCCTGCCATCATACGCTTCAGAACAGACCAGCTGCCCTTCAGTCCATGTACGCTGACAGGCACACCGCGTTCACAATACGTATGACTGGGGCGCACGATGGTAACAGGGAAGCCGTTCTCTCGGTATTCGCGCATCAACAGCTCCTCGCAGGCAATCTTATTGCGAGAATACTCCCAATGCGGGTTAGCCAATGTCGTACCCTCAGTAATGACATGACTGGCTGCGGGCTTATGATAGGCTGAAGCCGACGAGATATAGACATACTGGCGTGTACGTCCCTTGAAGAGTCTGATGTCACGCTCCAACTGCGCAGGAACAAAACCGATGAACTCACAGACGGCATCGAAAGTTTCGCTGGCTAAGCCATCAAGCACGCCGCTTTCATCGTCAATATCGACGATGAGTTGTTTCACGTTTGCAGGCACTTCGTCCTTTCGTGTACCACGGTTGAGCAGCCACAACTCATGACCACTCTCTGCCAGTTGTCGGGTAATGGCACTGCTGATAGTGCCTGTTCCACCTATTAATAATATTTTCATAACACTTGATTTATATTTTGTACACAGAAACATAGAGTTCACTTTTCACTTTTCACTTTTCACTAGCGAAGCGCTTTCACTCTTCTTCGCCGTTTCCTCTAACTGGCGCGTCAGACGGCTGATGTTGTCGGAACTCTCCAGCATACGAGTAGTGATGTCATCCACTTCGTCAGAGTCTAAACTATGACGACTGGCGGTAAGCACCTGTGCAAAACCACTGATGATATTGAGTGGCGTACGTATCTCATGATACAAGTAGTGGATGAATTCTGCCTTACGGCGGATGGTTTCCTGCTTCAGCTGTGTGGCAGCGGCAAGTTCGCCGTTGCGCTGTTCCAGTTCCTCGTTGACGCGACGGATATCGTTGACAGATGTGGCGAGTGACTGCTGCATGAGGATAAAGCTGTTAGTTAGACGGCCCACGCTGTCGTGACGCGGACTTGGTGGGAGAGGCTCGTCGAACACCCCGTCAGCTATCCGCCGTGCCTGTTCGTCAAGCAGGTGCAAGGGCTGAATGGTTCGTCGCACAACCTGATAGCAGACAAGGAGCAGCAGAAGCAAACCTATCGCGATAATCACGATGACGGTGGCGAACAGACGATTGTACCGGGCAAAGATGTCGCTGGCCGGACAAACGATGGCAATACTCCACCCCGTACGCTCCAATGGCGTATAGAAGATGAAGGCGTCACGGCCATCGACAATGGTCATCGTCATACCGCTATGCCCGGCAAGCATGGACTTGCCAAGTCTGTTGATGTCACGCTGCGCCTCTGGTGCTGCATCGCTGAAAATGGTCTCATGATACAATTTCGCCGTATCGGGATGAACCAGATAGACTCCATTACGTCCCACCATGATAGCTGACGAATTGGGATAGGGCTTTAAGGCAGAGACGGTCTGCGAGAGCCATTTCAGCGTCAGACTGGCCGTGACAGAACCAATAAAGCGACCTTCATCGTCACGCATGGGACAGCAGTACGAAGTCAGGTAGTCGGGTGAGGAGAGCGTGCCCTCGTTGTAATCGTCATAGGCATCGACCCAGCAGGCTGTACCGAGCGTGTGCGGTGTCTTATACCAGACAGCCTCAAAATACTCGAAAGGTCCCTCGCGCACGGTGGTGATACTGTCGGAACCAGGCGTCCTGTCACGTAGCGAATAAGCTGAATAGTAACGGCCCTTGTCTGGGAAGAAGTTGGGTTCCATCGAGATGGCCATACCTGTAAGGAAGGGATTCTCGACAATGGCACGACGGGTGAAGACGAGCAGGGAGTCGGGATGCAAGTGATGAGGTGTGGTCTGTGCCAGATGCTTGGTCACCAGTTCTGTCTCGTCCATGATACCATTGATGCGAACCACGGTATTGTCGAGCAACTGGGTGGCACGAGCTATGGCCACACGCTGGATATAGCGCTTGCAGCGGTAGAACAGAACACCGAAAATCAAGGCAAATGCCACTGTGATAATCAGCACGATGATGATGCCGAGGCGCAGCGAGAGGTGCTCGCGGAAATTGCGGAGTAATCGGAATGTCATGACTGCGAAGGATTTTCCATGAGTTGATCGAGTAGCTCGGTAATCGTCTGGGTAGCTTGCATGATGTCGGTCTGGAGGGCCGTCATCTCTGCTTTCGAGAGAGAGTTATAGTCACGACAAACTGCTTCTGTACTATCACATATCTTTGACACTGGAGCAGCCATACGGTCGGTCATCTTGGAGAGAACTTTTTGGCGTAATGCCTCGTAGGCCTCTGCCTCCGAATAGGCTGTCTGCAATTCAGCATTCTGTTGACTCAATGCCTCCTTTTTCTGCTGCATCTCTGCTATATAGGCGGCCAAAGAGGCCTGCATCTTCTTCAGACTGTTTTGCAGACGTCCTGTCTCGTGTTGGTGGTAAGCTGTTGGAATTGGCGTGTCGAGGTTACCATTGGCAATGCTCTGTGCTGCGTCTGCCAAACGATGAAGCGGACGCAGGTGGCGGGCCACAACCAGAAAGAGGATGTAGAGCAGGATGAGCACACCGATACCGCCCCGCAGCAGGATGAACCACTGTACTCCCGGATTATATTCGTAGATGTCCTGGGCCGGACAAACCACCGCAAGACTGAAATGACGTTCGCCAATAGGCTGAGAGAAGATAAATGTCTCGCGCCCCTCGTAGAACAGCTGTCGATAGCCTTGCTCCTCGCCAGCAATAAATGAACTCAGCAGACTGCTGTCGCGACGACTGACAAAGAGCTCTGCGTGAGGCAACGACTGCCGTATGATGTTCTCAAAATTGTTTTCCACAACCAGTCGTTCAATGCTCCCACGTGTCACTCGCAGAGACTGGTGTTCCAGACGTGCCGTCATCTCAGCCTGTGTCAGCATGTTGTTAATACGCAATGCCGTATTCTCCAAGGCCTGCTGCGTGGTATCGATGGACTCTTGATGAATACTGTCTTGTGAGAATCGTGCCAAAAGGAAGATGACAACACCCGAGATGACCAGCACAAAGCCAGCCACCCACAGCGTCAGCTGCCAGGTAAACGAGGTATGTATCTTCTCTATAAACTTCATAATCAACTATTTAGGTGCGACGATATTCTTCAACGACGAACCAAAGATGACATACTGGGTGTTACCTGCAATAGTTCCTTCATTCTGTCCCCAGAGGAAGGGCCAGTCATCGTAATTCTCGAAGTGATCAGGCTTGCGGAACAACAGACCAGGCGCCACGTTACCTGGGATAGCTGAAAAGTCTGCACGGTTGTTACCATAGAAGACCTGCTTGGGACGGGCGGCACCCACTACAGCCACAAACGAGTAGTTGTGGTACGGATGACAACCGTATAACCAATTGGCCACACGATAGACCTCGTCCTTGCTGACGATGTCGGGATAGTAGATATGGGCATAGTTGACGGTGATGCCAAAGTTCAGCACGGCATTGACACCAGCCCAGTTGCCCAAACCGATGGGTACACCATAGGGATTCTGCTTGTCGAAACTATGGATATATTCATTGTACTTTTCTACAGCAGGACGTAGCTTCTGCTTATAGGCCTCGTCCTTCATAGGTATGGAGTCAAGAGCCGTTTGCAAATTACGGGCTACATTGCCAAGACCTGTCAACCAGTCGTTGTCAGCCTCAGCTTGACGGTCTCGACGGAATCGCGGCCCACGCTGAAGGGCAGTTGCCTCTTGGCGCAGGCGGTCTGCCTGCTTTTGTGCTCTGTCAGCCAGCTCGTCGTTAAAGCCCTTGAGCACACGGGCTGCTGAGGTAAAGACACCCGCTGCCTGCAGGTCGAGACGGGGATTACGGTTCGTGAAAGCCCACATATCGTCGGGCGTACCACTACGCTTGCCGTCAGCACTGACCTCGTAAGGTTTCAGTGAAGGGTCGTAGTGCAGTCCGTCTGTAATAGATGCTGCATCGCCCAAGTGATGATAGTTATCGAGTACTGAATTGGAGAGTGTCGATGACATGTGACCTATCTGCTCAGCCTGAGCCACGAGATTCAACACGCCATGTTCGATAAACTGCAGGATATCGGGTTTACCATCTGGACGATGCAGTTCTACGTAGCGCTGTTCCTGCGAGACAAAGGTCTCATCACGCTGGGGATGGAACAATTCCCATGTGCGGATGAAGTTCTGTACCACATTGATGTTCGAACCTGTCTCGATGTCGAAGTCGCCCGCATCGAAAAAGCCACCAACATTCAGACCAGGAATCAATTCGTAGGGCTTGTATTTTGTATCGGTGTTCTTTCCCTGACGGTGCAGATCGAAGTGGTCACTCTCCGGTGCCTGCAGATAACCCTCCTTGAAAGGTTCTCCATGCCACGTACGGTAGCCCTCCGTCACGTACATGTGGTTCATGTGGATGGGAACCCACACATCTGTCGTAGCATCGGTAATCTTGTCGTACACGTGTTCGTCAATCAAGAAGTCGTTCGTCTTGGTCTTGCCGTACTGGATGTAATAGACGCCAGGCTGACGGACACTTGAGAAGTCGAACTTCACATAATTATATTTATAATAAGGACCCCAAGCTTTGACGCCACTCCTGTAAGCCTCGGTAGTGGTACCATCAGGATTGAGGCGCATCAGACTGGCAGAACCATTCTGCATGGGGTCGTTCTTATCCAGTTCGATGACAGCAACCTTGGGCTGCTCAGGAGTGTAGCCAATCTGCGAGAACCCGATGTTAGGTTCACGAATCCAACCTGGGATGGCGTAGGGCTCTACTGTCCATGTGACAACCTTACCCGTCTTACCTGCTGGTAATACGCTACGCAACACGAACCAACCGTTCTGTGCCAGCATACGTCCATCGTACAGTTTCAACTCAGCATCGTCACTCGAGATGCTGATCATGCGCTCAGGGGCATCCGTAGCTACCGTCATGCGATGACCAGTCTCCAATGGTAGGGGATCCACAAAGCGGTTGGTACCACGATCGTCATAGGTCTTAAAGCCTTTGAACTGACGGGGTTTCTCGCTATTGGGACGTGTGATGGTCTGACTGGTGGCATAACGAGGGAAGCGACCCAGACGGTTGTCCATCTGATAGGTCTTCAACCAATACTGTGAGGGCAAGAACTCAATATTCAGTCCTGCCTCACCAGCCAGCTTGGCTGGTACGGGCTTGTCCAACCAGACAGCAATCTCTACTGCCTTGCCTTTGGCTGTCACCACGATACGACTGTCGAAGTCGTAGTCATCATAGCGCAGAGCCACCTCGATGCTACCATTCTCTTTATCGACCTTACGACTGGTCATCTTTGGCACCAGGTCCCACTGTTCTGGGGTGTTGTTCAGACGGATGGCTCCACCCTGTACGGTACGAACCCCGTGGTGGATAACCTCGATACCTGAGTTCTTTTCGTCGTTGAAGCCGCCGTTGAAACTATTGCTGAACACCAGCACGTTCACGCCCTGGCGTTCGAAATACTCAAGGTCGTTAAGTGTTAAGTCTTGTGCATAGCCGGTAACAACTGAAGCCAGTACCAGCATGAAGAGGTATTGTCTCATATTTAAATAGTTTCTTGTGTTATAGCGTATGGCTTAGCCTCTTGCCATTTGATAGATAGCTTCCATATCCTCAGCCTTCAGCACCTTCAGGCCTCCACAAGTGGCAGTATAGTTACGGCTACACTTACGCGTCATCTCCTTGATTTCGTCATCGGTGATGTCACGGTCTATCAGTTCCTTGATATTAATAGGCATGCCAATGGCATGGTAGAAGCGCTCGACAGCCTCGATACCTTTCAGTGCCGTGCCTTCAGGGTCGGTGAAGTCGTTGGGCACATCCATCACGTTGACGGCAAAGCGTACGAAGCGACTCAGGTTTTCATGCATCGTATAGCGCGCCCAACTGGGCCAGATGGCAGCGAGTCCTGCACCATGTGTCACGTCGAACATACCACTGAGCTCGTGCTCCAGCTGGTGGGTGGCCCAGTCCTCCTGTACACCCTTGCCCAACAGTCCCCAGTGGGCCACACTGCCGCCCCACATAATCTGCGCACGCTGGCGATAGTCCTCGGGATTCTTCAGCACATCGAACACGGCCGTCTTGATACGGCGAAGGGTAGCCTCAGCCAAATCGGTGGTCAGGTCCATGTCGTCATCCTTGGTAAAGTAGCGCTCAAAGATGTGCATCATCATATCGGTCACACCGGCTGCCGTCTGATAGGGAGGCAGGGTAAAGGTGCGACAGGGGTTCATGATAGCAAACTTGGGACGCGACATATTGTTGCTGTAGCCCAACTTCACGTCACCATCCTCATTGGTAATCACAGAGGCCTCACTCATCTCACTGCCTGCAGCAGGGATGGTCAGCACCGAGGCAACGGGCAGCATGGTCTTGGGAGCCTCGACCTTACCGAGATACAAGTCCCACACGTCACCCTCCATACACACACCGTATGCAATGCACTTCGCTGAATCGATGACGGAACCGCCACCCACAGCCAGAATGAAATCGACACCCTCCTGGCGACAGAGTTCGATACCCTTCTTAGCTAACGACAGACGGGGATTGGGTACCACACCACCCAACTTGACATAGGCGACCCCACCCTCGTCGAGCAGACCACAAATCTTGTCGAGCAGGCCCGCGCGCTCAGCACTCTTGCCACCGTAG